>ERZ1673730.54-NODE-54-length-215344-cov-15.058331_pt1 | contig 215344 bp, 165 predicted proteins | sample MGYA00580200_ERZ1673730 | MGnify/ENA primary metagenome ERZ1673730 (study PRJEB41218, sample SAMN15661761) | gut metagenome | host: Homo sapiens | place: Canada: London | collected 2015-08-20/2019-03-30 | study: EMG produced TPA metagenomics assembly of... | reverse complement strand
AAGCCTCCATATCGAAATGATATGGAGGCTTTTTGTGTTTATAGGTATAATATTTGTATAATGGTTACTTTCAGTAGCTTTTTTTCCTCTTTGAACCTTCTATTTTCCTTTTTCAGCAAGCAATTTCTTTTTAGTTTGAAACTTCATCCTTATCTTTACAGAATAAAAATGGTATAAAAAGGCTTTTTTTGAAAAATAGGACGTTTTTATTCCATTCTTTCCCCCTTTTTTCTAAGGGATTTTAGTACTTTTGGACTCGAATCTAATAAAAAGGGAAAAAATCGCAATTATATAATTATTAAAATTACTCCTGTGTATATGGAAAACAAAATTCAAGAGTTGACTGATAAGATTTACCGCGAGGGGGTCGAAAAAGGTAACACTGAGGCCCAGAAACTTATCGCTAACGCTCAAGATGAAGCCAAGAAAATTGTGGAAGACGCTCGTAAAGAAGCTGAAGCAATTGTGGCTGCCTCTCGTAAGTCTGCCGATGAACTGGCAGAAAATACCAAGTCGGAATTGAAATTATTCGCCGGCCAGGCAGTGAATGCACTGAAGTCTGAAATCGCTACACTTGTGACGGATAAGATTGTCAATGCGGATGTGAAAGCATTTGCTGCCGATAAGGATTATCTGAACGCCTTCATAGTTGCATTAGCTTCCAAATGGAGTGTGAACGAGCCTATCGTGATCTCTACCGCCGATGCCGACGGCCTGAAGAAATACTTCGCCGCACAAGCAAAAGCGTTGCTGGATAAAGGTGTGAAAATAGAACAGGTAAATGGTAATAAGACGTTGTTCACCGTTTCGCCTGCCGATGGTTCGTACAAAGTAAACTTCGGTGAAGAAGAATTTATGAATTACTTCAAAGAATTCCTGCGTCCGCAATTAGTGGAAATGCTGTTCTAAAACCACAGGATATGAGTAAATACTATTACTACTTGGTAGCCGGTTTGCCCGAACTCACTTTGGAGGATAGCAAACTGAGCTATACGGTAGCTGATTTCAAAGCGGAACTGTATCCGGATTTGTCCGACGAAGATAGACGGTTGATTGACCTGTTTTATCTGAAGTTTGACAATGCGAACGTTCTGAAATTACTAAAGGATAAAGACGCTGCCATTGACTCTCGTGGAAATTATTCCGCAGAAGAATTGGCTGAGTTTATCTCATCGCTTAAAGATGGTGACGAGGTGGCTGATGCCGTATTTCCTTCCTATCTCTCCACTTTTATTTCAGAATATTTCAATACTCCTGCCGAGGATGATTTTCTGCATGAGGATCGTCTGGCTGCGCTTTACTATGCGTATGCAATGAAGTGTAGGAATAAGTTCGTGTCTTCCTGGTTTGCGTTCAATCTGACAATGAACAATGTGCTGGTGGCACTGACTGCCCGGAAATTCAAGATGGATATCGCTCCGCTGATAGTGGGAGATACGGAAGTGTGCGAGGCTTTGCGTACATCCGGTGCCCGTGATTTCGGGCTGACAGGAGAGGTGGACTTCCTGGATCAGTTGGTGAAGATCAGTGAAACCGAAGAGTTAGTGGAACGGGAAAAGAAAATTGACCAGTTACGTTGGAATTGGATGGAAGAAGCTACCTTCTTCAACTATTTCACCGTAGAGCGTCTGTTCGTTTTTCTGCTGCAACTGGAAATGATAGAACGGTGGATTTCTTTGGATAAGGAAAAGGGTAATCAGTTGTTCCGCAGCATCATAGCAACGCTGAAGGATGAAGTGCAGATTCCCGCAGAATTCAGATAAAATAAATAACATAATTATATGGCAACAAAAGGAACTGTTAGTGGCGTTATCGCCAACATGGTAACCCTCGTCGTTGACGGCCCGGTGGCACAGAACGAGATTTGCTACATCTCGACCGGCGGTGACCGACTGATGGCGGAGGTGATTAAGGTGGTAGGTACCCATGTGTACGTGCAGGTGTTTGAGAGCACCCGCGGACTGAAAGTAGGGGCTGAAGCCGAATTTACCGGACACATGCTTGAGGTGACATTAGGCCCGGGTATGCTTTCGAAAAACTATGACGGTCTGCAAAATGACCTCGATAAGATGGATGGAGTCTTCCTGAAACGCGGACAATATACCTATCCGCTGGACAAGGGAAGCAGATGGCACTTTATGCCTCTGGTGAAAGTGGGTGATAAAGTGGAAGCTGCTGCCTGGCTGGGCCAAGTGGATGAAAACTTCCAACCCCTGAAAATCATGGTGCCTTTCACTCAAAAGGGTGTATGTACCGTGAAATCCATCGTAGACGAAGGTGAGTACAGCATCGAAGATATCGTAGCCGTACTGACTGACGAAGAAGGGAATGACATCCATGTGAACATGATACAGAAATGGCCGGTGAAACGCGCCATGACGAATTATAAAGAAAAACCGCGTCCTTTCAAACTGTTGGAAACGGGTGTACGTGTCATTGATACCGTGAATCCTATCGTAGAAGGTGGTACGGGATTTATCCCCGGTCCGTTCGGTACGGGAAAAACGGTGCTTCAGCACGCCATTTCAAAGCAGGCGGAGGCGGATATCGTAATCATTGCTGCCTGTGGTGAGCGTGCCAATGAGGTTGTGGAAATCTTTACGGAATTTCCGGAACTGGTTGACCCGCATACCGGACGTAAGTTGATGGAGCGTACAATCATTATCGCTAATACCTCGAACATGCCGGTAGCTGCCCGTGAAGCATCTGTATATACGGCTATGACGATTGCAGAGTATTATCGTAGCATGGGTCTGAAGGTATTGTTGATGGCTGACTCCACTTCCCGTTGGGCACAGGCTTTGCGCGAGATGTCCAATCGTATGGAAGAGTTGCCTGGACCTGACGCATTCCCGATGGACTTGTCTTCTATCATCTCCAATTTCTACGGACGTGCCGGATATGTGGTGCTGGGTAACGGTGAAACGGGTTCTATTACCTTTATCGGTACGGTGTCTCCTGCCGGTGGTAACTTGAAAGAGCCTGTAACGGAGAATACGAAGAAGGTAGCCCGCTGTTTCTACGCTCTTGAACAGGATCGTGCCGACAAGAAGCGTTATCCCGCCGTGAATCCGATTGATTCTTATTCTAAATATATCGAATATCCTGAATTTGAGGAATATATCAAAACTCACATCAATGGCGAGTGGATCGGTAAGGTGAATGAAATCAAAAACCGCTTGCAACGCGGTAAGGAGATTGCCGAACAGATCAATATCCTGGGTGATGACGGTGTACCTGTAGAATATCATGTAACATTCTGGAAATCAGAATTGATCGACTTCGTAATCCTGCAACAGGATGCTTTCGACGAAATTGACGCTGTAACGCCGATGGAGCGCCAGGAAGATATCCTGAACATGATTATTGATATCTGTCATACGGAGTTTGAATTCGATAACTTCAATGAAGTAATGGATTATTTTAAGAAAATGATCAATATCTGTAAGCAGATGAACTACTCGAAGTTCAAATCAGAAGAATATGAAGGATTCCGTAAGCAGTTGCAGGAACTGATTGAAGAACGTAAAGCCTAAGGAAAAGTACAATTTACCATTTACAAGGTACAATTTGCCGTTCGGCATGTGTGTGTAGGTGGTAAAAAGTTAGAATGCGAAAATTGTAAATTGTAAATTGCTAAATTGTAAATAAATAGATGGCAACAAAAGCATTTCAAAAAATATATACCAAGGTCACTCAGATTACGAAAGCTACGTGTTCGCTGAAGGCAACAGGGGTAGGGTATGATGAGTTGGCAACCGTAAACGGCAAGCTCGCCCAGGTGGTGAAGATTGCCGGTGACGATGTGACTTTGCAGGTATTTGAGGGTACGGAAGGTATCCCGACCAATGCGGAGATAGTATTTCTGGGTAAGTCGCCTACGCTGAAAGTGAGCGAACAGCTTGCGGGACGTTTCTTCAACGCTTTCGGTGATCCGATTGACGGTGGTCCGTCTATCGAAGGTCAGGAAGTGGAAATCGGTGGTCCGTCTGTGAACCCGGTACGCCGTAAACAACCGTCGGAACTGATCGCGACTGGTATTGCAGGTATCGACTTGAACAATACGCTGGTATCCGGACAGAAGATTCCGTTCTTTGCCGACCCTGACCAGCCGTTTAACCAGGTAATGGCGAACGTAGCACTTCGTGCCGAGACGGATAAGATCATCCTGGGCGGTATGGGTATGACGAACGATGACTACCTGTACTTTAAGAATGTATTCTCCAACGCCGGTGCGCTCGACCGTATCGTCAGCTTCATGAATACAACGGAGAATCCTCCGGTAGAACGTTTGCTGATTCCGGATATGGCGTTGACGGCAGCCGAATATTTCGCTGTGAACAATAATGAAAAGGTATTGGTACTGTTGACTGATATGACCTCTTACGCCGATGCGTTGGCGATTGTATCCAACCGTATGGACCAGATTCCTTCAAAAGATTCTATGCCGGGTTCTCTTTATTCGGATTTGGCTAAGATTTATGAGAAGGCAGTACAGTTCCCAAGTGGTGGTTCCATTACCATTATCGCAGTGACAACATTGTCCGGTGGCGATATTACGCATGCTGTGCCTGATAATACGGGTTACATTACGGAAGGTCAGTTGTTCCTGCGTCGTGATACAGATATCGGTAAGGTTATCGTTGACCCGTTCCGTTCACTGTCCCGTCTGAAACAGCTCGTTACAGGTAAGAAGACGCGTAAAGACCATCCGCAGGTGATGAATGCTGCTGTACGTCTGTACGCCGATGCTGCCAACGCCAAGACGAAGTTGGAGAACGGTTTCGACCTGACAAATTATGACGAACGTACCCTTGCATTTGCCAAGGATTACTCCAACCAATTGCTGGCTATTGATGTGAACCTCGATACAACTGAGATGCTCGATGTGGCTTGGAGCCTGTTCGGTAAGTATTTCCGTCCGGAAGAAGTGAATATCAAGAAAGAACTTGTGGACCAATATTGGCCCACAAATTAAAAATTAATAATTAAAAATTAAAGCTACGCGGTAAGGACGGATAATGTGATTGATCAGAGGGCTGTTGCTTTTGGGGTTAGGATTGTGAAAGCTTGCAGGTTTTTACAAGAAAACAAAAAGGAATTTGTGTTATCAAAACAAGTCCTTCGATCAGGAACAGCAATAGGAGCTATGGTTAAAGAGAGTGAATTTGCTGAGAGTAAAGCTGATTTTGTTCATAAATTGAGCATTGCACTGAAAGAGGCAAATGAAACGAAATATTGGTTGCTTTTATTGCACGAAAGTGAATATTTAGATGATAGTTCTTATGAATCGGTTAATGAAGATTGTTTGAATTTGATTCGTTTACTTGTTTCTATTATTAAACGAATGAAATGCGCAGCTTGATTTTTTTATTAATATATAATGTGATAAGTATGAGCCTTTAATTTTTAATTTTAAATTTTTAATTAATAAAGTGGCTATAAAGTTTCAATATAATAAAACTTCCCTCCAGCAGTTGGAAAAGCAACTGAAAGTGCGGGTACGAACACTCCCTATTATCAAGAATAAGGAGAGCGCACTACGCATGGAAGTGAAGCGCTGCAAATCAGAAGCTGCCGCGCTGGATGAGAAGTTGGAACGGGAAATCCAGGCCTACGAAGCGATGTTCGCCCTTTGGAATGAGTTTGACTCCTCATTGATAAAGGTGAGCGATGTACATCTCGGCGTGAAGAAGATTGCCGGTGTACGGGTGCCGTTGCTCGAAAACGTTGATTTCGAAATACGCCCCTACAGCCTGTTCAATGCCCCCAAATGGTATGCTGACGGCATACATTTGCTCAAGGTGTTGGCACAGACGGCTATCGAACGGGAGTTTATCGTCGCCAAACTGGGCTTGCTGGAACATGCACGTAAAAAGACTACCCAAAAGGTAAACCTCTTTGAGAAAGTGCAGATTCCAGGCTATCAGGATGCTCTGCGAAAGATCAAGCGCTTCATGGAAGACGAGGAGAACCTCTCCAAGTCATCGCAGAAAATCATGAAATCCCATCAAGAGAGTAGGAAGGAGGCAGAAGCATGATTACAAAAATGAAGAAGCTCACATTCCTTGTATATCATAAGGAGTACGAGGCATTTCTGAACGGAGTGCGCGAACTTGGAGTAGTGCACGTGGCTGAAAAACAGCAGGGAGTAGCTGATAATGCAGAGTTGCAGGACAGCATCCGGCTTTCTTCGCGTTTGCAGGCAACATTGAAAATGCTGCATGGATTGGGCGAAGCGAAGGAAACTACACCCGCTTCTGCTGCCCGCGGGCTGGAAGTGCTGGACGAAGTGGATGTGTTGCAAAGTGAAAAAACGAAGCTGCAACAACAGTTGCAAAACTATCAGAAGGAGAAAGCCGCCCTGGAACCCTGGGGTGATTTCGAGCCTGAAAGTCTGAATCTTCTGCATGATGCCGGCTTTGCGGTAAACTTTTACTGTTGCTCGGAAGGTAGCTATGACGAAGCTTGGGAGGAGATTTATAATGCGATGATTATCAATTGTGTATCCTCACGTATCTATTTCATTACTGTAACTAAGAATGAAGTGGAAGTAGATTTGGATGCAGAGCAGATAAAGTTACCTCCTTATTCATTGACCCGTGTGCAGATACTTTGTCAGGAGACTGAACAGGCTTTGGCGGACAATGACCAAAAGCTGGTTGTGCTTGCTGAGAAGGAGCAACCTTCATTGCAAGCAGCCTTGAAGGAGGTGAACACTGAAATAGAGTTTTCTCAGGTGATACTGAACACAGAGGCTACAGCTGGAGAAAAACTAATGTTGCTGCAAGGCTGGGCGCCGGCTTCCAAAGAAAAGGAAATTGCCGCATGGCTGGATGAACAGCATATCTATTATGAGATTACGAATCCGACACCGGAAGATAATGTGCCTATCCAATTGAACAATAAGGGGTTCTTTGCCTGGTTTGAGCCGATATGCAAACTCTACATGCTTCCGAAATACAGTGAGTTGGATCTGACACCGTTCTTTGCACCGTTCTTTATGGTGTTCTTCGGGTTGTGTCTGGGCGACTCCGGTTACGGGTTGTTCCTGTTCCTTGCCGCTACGCTGTACCGTATGTTCGCCAAGAATATCAGTGCTACGATGAAGCCGATTCTTTCATTGATACAGATATTGGCTGCTTCTACATTCTTCTGTGGAATGCTGACGGGTACGTTCTTCGGAGTGAGCCTCTATGACATAAACATACCTTTCTTGCAGTATATGAAGGATCATTTGTTCATGGATAATAATGCCATGTTCCAGTTGTCACTGATACTCGGTGTGATTCAGATTCTCTTCGGTATGATACTGAAAGCAGTCAATCAGGCTATACAGTTCGGCTTTAAGTATGCCGTAGCCACTATCGGTTGGATTGTGTTGCTGATATCCTGCGGAGTAGGATTCATGTTGCCCGAAGTGATGCCGTTGGGTGGTACGGTACATCTGTGCATTCTTGGTGTGGCTGCCGTTATGATATTTCTCTTCAACAGTCCCGGTAAGAACGTGTTTATGAATATCGGACTGGGTTTGTGGGATTCTTACAACATGGCTACGGGTTTGCTGGGCGACGTGCTTTCGTATGTTCGTCTGTTTGCCCTCGGTCTGTCGGGAGGTATCCTTGCGGGAGTATTCAACAGTCTGGCTGTGGGCATGAGCCCTGACAATGTGATTGTCGGTCCGATTGTGATGGTACTGATATTCGTTATCGGACATGCCATTAACATGTTTATGAATGTACTGGGTGCGATGGTTCACCCCATGCGTCTGACTTTCGTGGAGTTCTTTAAGAATTCCGGTTACGAAGGAGGCGGAAAAGAATATAAGCCATTTAAAAAATAACAATTATAGAATTAAAAATTAAAACAATAAAAAACGTAAGATTATGGAAATGAACTTATTGATTGCCTACATTGGCATCGCAGTAATGATTGGTTTGTCTGGCATCGGTAGTGCCTATGGAGTGACGATTGCCGGTAACGCAGCTATCGGTGCTTTGAAGAAGAACGACGGTGCATTCGGAAACTTCCTCGTATTGACAGCACTTCCCGGTACGCAGGGTTTGTATGGTTTTGCCGGTTACTTTATGTTCCAGACTATTTTCGGTATCCTTACTCCTGAAATGACAGCCATCCAGGCTGCCGCTATTCTTGGTGCAGGTATTGCCTTGGGATTGGTTGCCTTGTTCTCAGCTATCCGTCAGGGACAGGTTTGTGCAAATGGTATCGCAGCTATCGGACAAGGTCACGATGTATTCAGCAATACATTGATCCTTGCCGTATTCCCGGAACTTTATGCTATCGTTGCTTTGGCTGCAACATTCTTGATTGGTAGCGCACTGGTTGCATAAGAATCTATTTCTGAATAATTTGCTAACCCAGGGTTGTCATTCCGGTGACGATCCTGGGTTTATTGTTTCCAAATGCCACACTTGAACAAGGCAAATGCCACACCTCGTTAAGTGAAATGCCACACTTCGTGTCTTGTTAAGTGTGGCATTTCACTTAACGAGGTGTGGCATTTGAGACAGTGAACTGCCCTTCTAACTATTTTTCGCAAACGATTGTTTATGCATATTTCATTAGTTTTTTCGATTAATAGGCTATTTTTCAAAGAATAATGTGTATTTTTGCAGCCGGTATTAAGTAATAGAGATTAAAAGTAATATGACTAAAGAGCTGTTAACCCCCGACTACATCTTCGAGTCAAGCTGGGAAGTATGTAATAAGGTTGGAGGTATCTATACGGTTTTGTCCACGCGAGCAAATACCTTGCAGGCAAAATTTCATGATAGATTGTTTTTTATAGGGCCTGATTTTTGGCAGGGTAAAGAGAATCCTTTGTTTATCGAGTCCGATAACCTTTGTGCAGCATGGAGAAAGCATGCAGCTGAGCAAGATAACCTTTCCGTCCGTGTAGGACGCTGGAACATTCCGGGCAATCCGATCGTTATATTGGTTGATTTCCAACCGTTTTTCGCACTGAAGAATGATATCTATACAGAAATGTGGAACCGCTATCAGGTGGATTCACTGCATGCATACGGTGATTATGATGAAGCATCCATGTTTTCGTATGCTGCCGGAAAGGTAGTAGAGAGTTTTTATCGCTACAACCTGACGGAGACAGATAAAGTGATTTATCAGGCACATGAGTGGATGACCGGTATGGGAGCCCTCTACTTGCAGACTGCTGTTCCTGAAATCGCTACGATATTTACCACGCATGCCACGTCCATCGGACGTTCCATTGCAGGTAACAATAAGCCTCTTTACGATTATCTCTTCGCTTATAATGGCGATCAGATGGCGGAAGAGCTCAATATGCAATCCAAACACTCCATTGAAAAACAGACTGCGCACTATGTAGACTGTTTTACGACTGTGAGTGAAATCACAAATAACGAGTGCAAGGAATTGCTTGATAAGCCTGCCGATGTAGTGCTTATGAATGGTTTTGAAGATGATTTTGTACCGAAAGGAACGACGTTTACCGGAAAACGCAAACGTGCGAGATCTACCATGTTGCGCGTTGCCAATTGCCTGATGGGTACGGATATGGGTGATGATACGTTAATTATCGGTACCAGCGGTCGTTATGAGTTTAAGAACAAAGGCATCGATGTCTTTCTTGAATCACTGAATCGGCTGAACCGTGATAAGAATCTGGAGAAGAATGTATTGGCGTTTATCAATGTGCCAGGATGGGTAGGTGATGCCCGTGAAGACCTGCAACAGCGTCTCAAGAGCAAGGAGAAATTCACTACTCCGCTGGAAGTACCTTTGATTACTCACTGGCTGCACAACATGACGCATGATCAAGTGCTGGACATGCTGAAGTATATGGGCATGAGCAACCGTCCTGAGGATAAGGTGAAGATTATTTTTGTTCCCTGCTATCTCGACGGAAAAGATGGCATTATAAACAAGCAATATTACGATTTGATATTAGGAGAAGATCTTAGTGTCTATCCTTCATATTACGAACCTTGGGGCTATACCCCGTTGGAAAGTGTTGCTTTCCATGTTCCTACCGTCACGACCGATCTGGCAGGTTTCGGACTTTGGGTGAACAGCCTGAAGAACCAGCATGGCATCGATGATGGGGTAGAGGTACTTCACCGTTCGGATTACAACTATTCTGAAGTGGCTGACGGTATCAAAGACACCATTTCGGCATTCTCTGCAAAGACGGATGCAGAAGTGAAAAACATTCGCAAGCGTGCCGGGCAAGTAGCTGAACAGGCTTTGTGGAAGCATTTTATTGAATATTATTATGAAGCCTATGACTTTGCCCTTCGTCATGCGATGGAACGTCAGTTAGGTTAAAATAAATATGAATTATTAATCAATCAAGTAATCATACAATGAAGATTAAAGTTAGTAATGTAAACACTCCGAACTGGAAAGATGTGAATGTGAAATCTCATGTTCCTGCCGAGTTGGAGAAATTGTCTGAATTGGCACATAACATTTGGTGGTCTTGGAACTATGAAGCTACTGAACTGTTTAAAGACCTTGACCCTGCTTTGTGGAAAGAAGTTGGTCATAACCCCGTCCTTCTGTTGGAAAGAATGAGTTATGCTAAACTCGAGGCGCTTGCAAATGACAAAGTAATTCTGAAGAGAATGAATGACGTCTATGCTATGTTCAGAACGTATATGGACGTGAAACCTGATCAGAAGCGCCCTTCCGTTGCTTATTTCAGCATGGAATATGGTTTGAACCAGGTACTTAAGATATATTCTGGTGGTTTAGGTGTTCTTGCCGGCGACTACCTGAAAGAGGCTTCCGATAGCAATGTTGACCTTTGCGCAGTAGGATTCCTATATCGTTACGGTTATTTCACGCAGACCCTTTCTATGGATGGCCAGCAGATTGCCAACTACGAAGCTCAGAACTTCGGTCAGTTGCCCATCGAGCGAGTGATGGACGAGAATGGCAATCAGGTGATTGTAGATGTTCCTTATCTGGATTATTTTGTTCATGCTTTTGTATGGCGTGTAAACGTTGGACGTATTTCTCTCTATCTGTTGGATACGGATAATGAAATGAACAGCGAATTCGACCGTCCTATTACTCACCAACTCTATGGTGGTGACTGGGAAAACCGTTTGAAACAAGAAATATTGCTTGGTATCGGTGGTATCTTGACACTGAAGAAACTGGGTATCAAGAAAGATGTTTATCACTGTAACGAAGGACACGCAGCGTTGATCAACGTTCAGCGTATCTGTGATTATGTAGCTGAAGGCTTGTCTTACGACCAGGCTATCGAACTGGTACGTGCTTCTTCTCTGTACACTGTACATACTCCGGTTCCTGCCGGACACGACTACTTCGACGAGGGTCTCTTCGGTAAGTATATGGGTGGTTACCCTGCCAGAATGGGTATCAGCTGGGAGGATCTGATGGATCTTGGCCGTAATAATCCGGGCGACAAAGGCGAACGTTTCTGTATGTCCGTCTTTGCTTGCAACACTTCACAGGAAGTGAATGGTGTAAGCTGGTTGCACGGAAAGGTTTCTCAGGAAATGTTCTCTACTATCTGGAAGGGCTATTTCCCCGAAGAAATGCATGTGGGTTATGTTACGAACGGTGTACACTTCCCGACTTGGAGCGCTACCGAATGGAAACATCTCTATGCTGCTAACTTCGATGAAAACTTCTTGTATGATCAGTCTAACCCGAAGATTTGGGAAGCTATTTATAATGTGCCCGATGAAAAAATCTGGGAAACGCGTATGGCTTTGAAGAATAAGTTGATCGACTATGTTCGTAAGCAATACCGTGAAACTTGGCTGAAGAACCAGGGTGATCCTTCACGTATCGTTTCTCTGATGGATAAGATCAATCCCAATGCGTTGCTGATCGGTTTCGGTCGTCGCTTCGCTACTTACAAACGTGCTCACTTGCTGTTCACTGACCTCGACCGTCTGGCTAAGATTGTGAACAACCCTGACTATCCGGTACAGTTCCTGTTCACAGGTAAGGCTCATCCGCATGATGGAGCAGGCCAAGGTTTGATTAAGAGAATTATCGAAATTTCCCGTCGTCCGGAATTCCTGGGTAAGATTATCTTCCTGGAAAACTACGATATGCAGCTGGCTCGCCGTCTGGTATCCGGTGTAGATATCTGGTTGAATACGCCGACTCGTCCGCTCGAAGCATCCGGTACTTCCGGTGAGAAAGCGTTGATGAACGGTGTTGTAAACTTCTCCGTACTCGACGGTTGGTGGTTGGAAGGCTATCGTGAAGGTGCAGGTTGGGCGCTGACTGAAAAGCGTACTTACCAGAACCAGGAACATCAGGATCAGCTCGATGCAGCTACTATCTATAGCATCCTTGAAACAGAAATCCTGCCGTTGTACTATGCACGCAATAAGAAGGGATACTCTGAAGGTTGGGTGAAGACTATCAAGAATTCTATTGCACAGATTGCACCGCACTATACCATGAAACGTCAGTTGGACGACTATTATAGCAAGTTCTACACTAAGCTGGCTAAGCGTTTCAGCGCATTGTCGGCTAATGACAACGCCAAAGCAAAAGAAATTGCTGCTTGGAAAGAAGAAGTGGTGTCTAAGTGGGACAGTATTGAGGTAGTGTCTTATGACAAGTGTGAAGAATTGCTTCAAGCTACTATCGAAAGCGGTAAGGAATATACCATTACTTATGTAATCGATGAGAAAGGCTTGAATGATGCTATCGGTCTGGAACTGGTAACTACTTATACTGCCGGAGACGGTAAACAGCACGTTTATTCTGTTGAACCGTTCAGTGTAGTGAAGAAAGAGGGTAATCTTTATACCTTCCAGGTGAAACATAAATTAGAGAACGCAGGTAGCTTTAAAGTATCCTACCGTATGTTCCCGAAAAACTCTGACCTGCCTCACCGTCAGGACTTCTGCTACGTTCGTTGGTTCGTGTAAGAGTTTAATCTAACAATATAGAGAAGCTGCTCACGGGAGGTTTACTAAACTTCTCGGGGCAGCTTTTCGCTTTTTTATTCACCTTATAATATATGTACTATGAGACATTTACTTCTTTCATTGAGTTGTTTGTTTGGTATAGTTTCTGGCGGATATTCACAAACGGAACTATCGCCTTTTCTCTTTGATACTTATCAGGATGCTATTGTCTATATGAGAAATGGTATGGAAATTCGTGGCAAGATGAATTATCATCTTCCGAGCGAAAAATTCTATTTTATTGATGAGCAGGATGGAAATCAGGCAAAAATATTGTCGAATGCTGATGAGGTGAATATTATAAAGTTTGGTGCACGGGTATTTTACCCGGAACAGGATGGTGGAGTTGAAATTCTTTCTTCGGAGCCTTCATTTTATGTACAATACAAAGTTACTGTTCGTGATAAACCAAAGTCCGTGGGATATGGCGGCACTTCTTCGTTGGGTAATGTAAAGACGTATTCTTCCAACAGTACGGGATTCTCGCCTGATGCTCCTGTTAAGTTGGAAGTTGGAAGCCGGTATAACGTGTATTGGGTGGAGAAAAAAGGGAAAAAGAAGGAGGTTCGTAATATGAAGCAATTTCTGAAGCTGAATTCTACTCATAAGGAGGAATTGGAGAAGTATATTAAGGAAAATAATGTGTGCTTTGATGATGCTCAACAAATGCTGAAGTTGTGCATATATGCTGATTCGCTGCTGAAATAGTGATCCCTCCCTCTTATTGAACAAGTTCCGATAGATGCGTGTTTTATTTATACGACTAATAAAAAATAATTCGTATGAAGAAAATTGTATTACTTCGCCATGGCGAGAGCGCATGGAATAAGGAAAATCGTTTCACTGGTTGGACCGATGTAGATTTGACAGAAAAAGGTATTGCCGAAGCTGAAAAGGCGGGACAGTTATTGATAGATAATGACTTCCAGTTTGATAAAGCCTATACTTCCTACTTGAAACGTGCAGTGAAAACACTGAATGTGGTATTGGATCGTATGGATCAGGACTGGATACCGGTAGAGAAATCCTGGCGCCTGAACGAGAAGCATTATGGACAGCTTCAAGGTTTGAATAAGGCGGAAACTGCTGCCAAATATGGTGAAGAGCAGGTGTTGATCTGGCGTCGTAGCTATGATATTGCTCCGCATGCACTGACTGAGGATGATCCTCGTAATCCGCGCTTTGAAGCACGTTATAATGAAGTGCCCGATGCGGAACTGCCCCGTACCGAGTCTCTGAAAGATACAATCGAACGCATCATGCCTTACTGGAAATGTGTGATCTTCCCGAATCTGAAAACAGCCGATGAACTGTTGGTTGTGGCACATGGTAATAGTTTAAGAGGAATCATCAAGCACCTGAAACATATCTCCGATGAAGATATTGTAAAGCTGAACCTGCCCACCGCTGTACCTTATGTCTTTGAATTTGATGATGACCTGAATTTGCAGAAAGACTATTTCTTGGGAGATCCGGAGGAAATAAAGAAGTTGATGGAAGCAGTAGCAAATCAAGGAAAGAATAAATAGAATGAAATCAGTATGAAATATGAAGTATTAGGTATCAGGTATTAATGATGCGTGGCCCTTAATACTTCATACTTAATACTTCATATTTAATTCTCTAGCCCACTAATTCGTTCAATATCGTGATACTTAGAAATACTCCAATTGCTACACAGAGTGCTATTAGAATCCAGTTGGTATATTTGGCACTTGGTTTTGTTTCTTTATGCAGATTCTGGTCGAAGTAATTCTTGAAGAAGAGATAAATGGCAGGAACGGTTGCACTTGCCAGCAATAAATCTTCGGGAATTTTGTAGATGTACACTTTAGAAAACGCTATCAATGCCCAGTGACAAAGGAAAAGTATTACAAGCAGATTCACTTTGCGTGAAAATGCCAGTAACAATCCGATGGTGAATACGGCCACGGAGCAGGGCATCACACAGGTGGTCATCATTGGGAATTCCATGCCCCGTGCCCATGACAAGAGAGGGTAAAGGAATGGCATGGCATACAGTATGTAAGTCAGTTTGTCATATTTGTGATAACGTTCAAACGGAGTATAGTTTGTAATGAGGTCCCATAGCCAGATAAGCGCAATTATACCCCAGAATATGGCAAGTATATAATTGTAATTCCGGTCACCACAATAGATCATGTAGTAGACGATAGAAATCCAGCTATTTAAAAATACCATATATCCCTTCATCAACCGCTTTATCAGCAGTGTCGGTTTTTGATAAAGTAGTACGGTCAGCAGGATACCTGCAATCGTAATAATTATCTGGAAAATCCAGGTTGCTTCATTATATTGTGCGATTGTTTTCCAAAAAACTTCCATACGCAATCTTTTAAATTTTAATTTTCAACTTTTAATTTTTCTCGTGTCTTGTCATGGAGAAAGCCCGTTTGATAAACAAGAACAACGGTATAGTGGCGCCCACTGCCAACATGAAAATGACGCTACAAGTAACGATTGTGTTCGTGAATAAGTCTATCAGATACTTTTCTTGCAATTCCGGTACTTTCATATTCTGCATGAACATGATGAGTGAGAATACTATTTTGTAGGCGTACATACCCGGAATCATAGGCAGCAATGCAGGGATGTAGAGCACAGTCATGGGACAATAGATACGTTTTCCCAAAACAAGACTTCCCATACCGATACTGAAAGAAGCAAATAGGGATGCAGTAGCGATATCTACTCCCAGATAGGTCATCAGACAAAAACGCAGGGCATGGCCGATAGCGGCAAGTAAGGCAATGGAAGGAAAAGCGCGCAAGGGAGGATCTGAAATCGCTCCGAAACCGATGGCGGCAACTGCGGCAAATATGCCGTCCGTAAGTATATCAACGAGTATCATAATAAACTGTTTCTAATTAACATAAGAGTGCAGGAGAGTCCTACGGAAATACATAATACCAGCAACAATGCCTGGATGAGACGGGTGCAGCCGGTTAGTACATGCCCTTCAACAATATCAATGACACCATTCAGCAAGGGGACGCCGGGCACCAGATAAAGAACACTTGTGGCAATGGCTATCTCGGCTGTCGTTTCCAGCGTAAGCGCTGAAGAAGCAACCATGGAAGCTACGAATGCAGATACAATGAAAACAAGATAATGATTGATTTTCTTCTTCTGCATAATCTGTTTAATGTAGAAACCGATGAGTGTTGCGGAGAATACAATGAGACGCGCTGTCCAGTCGCCACCAAACAGGGCGCAGAAAGAAGCATTGGCAAAACCCACCAGAAACAATGTACAAAGCGGGTCCATCTTCGGTCTTGATATTATTTTCTCATACTTGTCCCAAAGTGTTTCCAGGGGTAAATGATTGTCGTAGGCTTCCCAGCTAAGCGCACTCAGTTCAGCGTTCAGTTCGAAACTGATGGGGAAAGCGGGAATAATGGCTACTTCATTGTAGACTTCCGTGCTGTCAATGTCGCATACACTTACCACCATGGTCTTTTGGAAAAGGCTCATTTTTACGTCTACGTCCAGTGACTTTCCGATGCGACGGGTGTTTCGTATCACGCGTGAAGTGTGTACGCCGGACCCCATAAGACGATTAGCATACTCCAGTAAAAACCGGGTAATTTCTTTTAATTCGTTTGGCGAATTCATACTTTAAAATGTTATCCTAATATTATCTATTCTTGAAAAGCGCCGCAAAGGTAAGGCTTTTTGAGGAAAGAAAGAAATGATAATAAGTTATAATTATGGGAATTTCTGAAAGGAGGGAGGAAAGAAAGGAGAGCTTGAGATGATGGCGGCATCTCAAGCATACTGATTATTAAGCAATGCGAGGTACGGGATTATAATTGTATGTCACTACCTCTTCTGCCTGCAATGAAGCCTGTACGTCAATCAAGCGTTGGTTTTTGCTTCCGCGGAAGCACAGGCTTTCATCCCGTAGTTCCTGTTTGAATTTCCCGTCTACCAGTACATCGATATACTGCAATAGTTTGGTCTGTAGTGGGTTGCGTAGCAGAGTCTCAAAAGTATATCCTGTATAGCACCAGATGTTCTTGCTACTTTTTTCCTTGATGGCACATGCCAGTTCTGTAAATCCCTCAGGTTGGTACATCGGATCTCCGCCACTGAATGTTACGTCTGCAAAATTGTCGGCAAGCACTTTCGCCAGAATTTCGTCTGTCGACATCCAGCGTCCCAGGTTGATATCCCAGGATTCAGGGTTATGGCAACCGGGGCATCTGTTCGGGCACCCGGCAGCATAAATGGAGGTCCGGAAGCCCGGACCGTCCACTGTAGTATCTTCTATAATGTCAAGGATAGAAAGCATGATTCAATTAAAAATTAAGAATTAAAAATTAAAGGTTGGTGGGAGGGAATGAAATTAAGGGGCTGCTTCGTTATTGCGCAGCTCTTTAATTTTAAATTTATAATTTTTAATTATGAATGACACGGTCGTTGAGTTCCGCCAGTTTGGCATTGTTCCAGCGGTCGGTAGTACCTACCAAGTAACCGGTGATACGTTGTAACTTATCGATGTGCGTACTGCCACATTTCGGACAGGCTTCCAGATTCGGAGTAGAGTTTTCATATCCACATTCCAGACAGCGGTTGCGGTTATGGTTTACTGAGCCGTATCCGATATTGTACTGATCCATCATGTCCACTACACGCATGATGACCTCAGGATTGTGTGTCGCATCACCGTCTATTTCTACATAGAAAATATGTCCGCCACGTGTCAGTTCATGATACGGAGCTTCCACTTCTGCCTTATGGCGGGCGCTGCACTTGTAGTACACAGGTACGTGATTGGAATTTGTATAGTAATCCCGGTCTGTAATTCCCGGCAATACACCGAACTTCTTACGGTCTGCCCCTGTGAATTTACCGGATAGTCCTTCGGCAGGCGTAGCCAGCACACTGTAATTATGGTGATACTGATCGGAGAACTGGTCGGCGCGGTCGCGCATATAAGTTACTATTTTCACTCCCAGTTTTTGTGCTTCTTCCGATTCTCCGTGATGTTTGCCGGTAAGGGCAACCAGACATTCTGCCAAACCTATGAAACCTATGCCCAACGTTCCCTGATTGATAACAGAGGCGATTGTATCGTTTGGTTTCAGTTTTTCGCAACCTACCCATAGGGCAGACATCAGCAATGGGAATTGCTTGGCAAATGCGGTTTTCTGGAACTCCATACGTTCGTGCAGTTGGCGTGCAGTGACTTCGAGCATTGCATCCAGTTTTGCGAAGAATTTGGCTATACGCAATTCTTTATCTTCTATCTTCATACACTCGATAGCCAGGCGTACGATATTAATGGTAGAGAAAGAGATATTTCCACGTCCGATTGAAGTTTTCGGTCCGAAACGGTTTTCGAATACACGCGTACGGCATCCCATGGTGGCTACTTCATGCTGATAGCGTTTCGGGTCATCTGCCTTCCACTCTTCGCTTTGGTTGAAAGTAGCGTCCAGATTGAGGAAATTCGGGAAGAAGCGGCGGGCCGTCACTTTGCAGGCAAGCTGGTAAAGGTCATAGTTCCGGTCTTCCGGCAGATAGCTTACACCACGTTTCTTTTTCCATATCTGAATAGGGAATATGGCTGTTTCGCCGTTACCTACACCTTGATAGGTGCTTTTCAGAAGTTCGCGGATGATGCAGCGTCCTTCGGCGGATGTATCCGTGCCGTAATTGATAGAACTGAATACTACCTGGTTGCCACCGCGTGAGTGAATGGTATTCATATTATGGATGAATGCTTCCATTGACTGATGTACACGTGCTACAGTCTTGTTAATGGCATGTTGTACAATGCGTTTCTCGTCGGACAGTCCATCCAGCGGTTGTTGCAGATAGTCTGTAAGTTCTTTCTGATATAGATGTGAATAATCCTTTCCGTTCAGCTCTTCCAGATTCTTGATTTCTTCGATATAGCTGTTGCGCACGTAGGGCGCCAGATAAAAGTCGAATGCCGGGATAGCCTGGCCGCCATGCATTTCATTCTGTGCAGTTTCCAGTGAGATACACCCCAGGATACTTGCGGTTTCAATACGTTTGGCAGGACGGGATTCACCGTGTCCGGCAGAAAAGCCGCAGGTCAAAATACGATCCAATGGATGCTGAACACATGTCAGGCTCTTGGTAGGGTAGTAGTCCTTATCATGAATATGCAGGTAATTGCCGCTTACGGCTTCCAGTACTTCGTCGCTTAGCAGATAGTCATCCACAAAGGGTTTGGTCGTTTCACTGGCAAACTTCATCATCATGCCTGCCGGGGTATCGGCATTCATGTTTGCATTTTCCCGTGTCACGTCATTGGATTTTATTTCTATAATCTCCAGAAACATGTCGCGCGTCTTGGCTTTACGGGCAATGCTGCGCTGATTGCGGTAAGCGATATACTTCTGTGCTACATCTTTCCGGCTACTCTTCATCAGTTCCATTTCTACGGCATCCTGAATGGCTTCCACCGTCATTTGTGCACTTCCCTTGAAAGATATATGATCTGTGATTTGGCGTATCAATTGCAAATCTTCGCCTTTATCCGTATGTAACATAGCTTTACGGATAGCAGTTACTATTTTCTCTTCATTGAAGCCTACTACACGTCCGTCTCTTTTGATTACAGTCTGTATCATGGTCTCGTTTTTATTTTTTAGTTATCCATTAGAATTGGGAGTGCAAAGGTATAAACTTATCTATAAGTTTTTGTTTTTGGGAAACTTTTGTCGGTCTAAAATATGTTAATCGGTTGATTCTTAGAAATGTATGAATGTAAAGTGGATAACTTTTTGTTTTAGCCGGTTTTGAAAAGTTGTTCAAAATGGAAAACTCTGTGTAGTAGGTAGATACAAAAAAGCTCCCTTGCTACACCTATTTGTAACAAGGGAGTTTATGCTATAAGAATAAATTCTCGATTGTGATTATTCTTTTCCGGACAAAGATTATTTCAATACTTCAGCCAATTTTTCCTGTAGACCTTCACCGTGCAGCCCGCGTGCGATGATGGTTCCTTCACCGTCGATCAATACAGTGTGAGGAATGCTGCTTACTGCATATAGTTGGGCACCTTCGCAGTTCCAGTATTTCAGGTCGGACATTTGCGGCCAAGTGATATTCAGTTTCTGGATAGCATCTTTCCATGCTTCGCCGCTTTGATCCAAAGATACACCTACGATTTCAAAACCTTTGTTTTTGTATTGAGCGTAAGCTTCTACCAAATTGGGCATTTCACGACGACAAGGACCACACCAGCTTGCCCAGAAGTCGATGAGTACCACTTTGCCTTTACCTACATAGTCAGACAACTTCACTGGTTTTCCGTCAGGAGTTTCCATTTCGAAATCTGTAAACTTCTGGCCTACAGCAGTTGCTTTCATCTTTTCTACATTTTCTTTGATTTTGATGATTACTTCATCATTTGCAAATTCAGCCGGTATCTGCGGTACCAGCGGATCCAGTTCATCTACTTCAAGGTAGTAGTAGTTATTCTTCAGCAAATGAACACCTACGAGGTTTGTGATATTCTTAGCGATACCTGCCTTGGTGATCTCCATTGACTTTTCTTGTAGGTCATTCATTTCCTTCATTTTGGCTTCGCGCTGTTCGTCAGTCAGTGTAGTATCTGACATAGACTCGTATATAGTCATCATTTGTTTGTTCAGACCGTTCAGTTGAGCTCTGATTTCCTGGTAAGCATCATTACTTGGCGTACCGGTAGCGGAATCATTATCACGCGTCAGGTTGATGTTGATGTTACCATTTTCAAGGAAAAAGTCCATTAATATGCCTTCTTTTCCTGCCGGTCTGTAAGTCACGTAACGGTTTACGGCAGTATCTTGTACACCTTTGAAGGTGAATGTGCCTTTTGTGATAACTGCGGAGTCAACTTTTACAAGATTTCTTCCGTCTACTTTTTGCAAAAATACGGTGTCGCCGTCAGCTCCACCCTCTACAGTTCCGGTTACCACGTAACCTTTGTTTCCGCTACAGGCAGCAACGATGGCGGCCACAGCGAGCAGATAGATAAATTTTTTCATTGCTTTTATTATTAAGTAAAAATATGTAGCTACAAAGATAATCAATAAAAAATCCCCTCCGGCATAACCGGAGAGGATTTTATAGTTTTAATCCCATTTTTTGTAATCGTGCTGTGCTTACTATTATTCAGCAGCAGCTTCGGCTGCGGGAGCTTCTTCGGCGGGAGCCTCTGTTGCTTCTTCAGCAGGTGCTTCGGCAGCAGCTTTTTCTGCTTCTTCAGCAGCTTTCTTTTCAGCCAATGCTTTAGCTTTCTCAGCGTTCACTTTCTTTTCGGCTTCCAGACGTGCTTTTGCTTCAGCTTTTTTAGCTTCTTCGTCTTTAGCTTTCAGGGCAGCCAAACCGCTTTGTTTGTTGTTCTTCCAAGCTTCAAATTTAGCTTCAGCTTCAGCTTCGCCAAATGCGCCTTTAGTTACACCACCCAACAGGTGTTTTTTCATGTAAACGCCTTCGCGTGACAAGATGTTACGAACAGTGTCAGTCGGTTGTGCACCTTTCATAACCCAGTCAAGTGCGCGGTCGAACTTCAAATCTACTGTGGCAGGATTGGTGTTCGGATTGTACGTACCAATCTTCTCAATAAATTTACCATCACGTGGTGCTCTTACATCTGCAATAACGATAGAGTAAAAAGCATAGCTCTTACGTCCATGTCTTTGCAATCTGATTTTTGTTGCCATTTTAAATAATGTTTTAAATAAATGATTTGAATTATGCTACTATCTCGTAATAGCGGCTGCAAAGGTAGGACTTTTTATTTTGATTGACAAAGAGTTTGCTTGTTATTTTCAGTAAATCAACTATAAAAAAAGGATGAATTTCATAAGAAATCCATCCCTCTTTTTAATAACGTATTATCTGAGAATGATTAATTCTTCGGTAATGCTTCTTTAACTACCATCGGACGGCCTCCGTATTCAGCACCGTTCAATGCATTGATAGCGTTAGATGCTTCTGCAGAATCCGGCATTTCGATGAATGCGAATCCTTTAGATCTTCTTGTTTCACGGTCAGTGATGATTCTTACTGAGTCTACTGTTCCGTACTCTTCCATAACTTCTCTCAAATCTGATTCTCTAACCTTGTAATTAAGGTTACCTACATACAAATTCATAAATCTAAATAAAATAATAAATTAATAATTCAATAAACAAAGTTTTTGGAAGTTGTTAGGTCAGAGATGGAAATACTCAATGTAGAGGAAATACATACGTGAAATAATCAAATCGAATAAACTTTCTTATTGTTCGGGTACAAAGTAACGCATTCTATTTTAATAATGCATCATCTTTTACCATATTTTTTTTCGATATTTTCATTTTTTATTGGATATGGGAGATTTTTTACGAATATTTCCGTGGATATCTCACTAATATTGCCAGTAATGCACATATTCCCATTGTAAACGGATAATACAAGCTACCGATAATGCTGATGGGAGAAATTCCCGCTAATCCGGCGGCAATCAATAGTTGTGCCCCGTAAGGAATGATACCTTGTATCAGGCAGGAGAACGTGTCCAGGATACTGGCTGTCTTCCGGCGGTCCAGATGAAAGCGTTGGGCGATGTCCTTGGCTATCGGTCCGGTGGTAATGATGGCGATGGTATTGTTGGCGGTGCATAGGTTGGCAATGCTGACGAGTGCGGCGATACTCAGTTCTGCACCTCGCTTGCCTTTTACGTGACGTGTCAGGCGGGAGATTATGAAATCGATGCCTCCATTATACCGAATGGTCTCAAGCATGCCGCCCGCAAGTAAAGTGATGATGATAAGTTCTCCCATTCCCGTGATGCCTGTTCCCATGGCGCCGAACCAGTCGAAGAAAGCTGTGCTTATGTCTGTTCCGCTTGTAATGATGCCTATGATGCCTGTGCTGAGAATCCCCAGCAGTAAAACCAACATTACATTTACACCTGCCACTGCCGTACCCAATACGATGAGGTAGGGGATAACCTTTATCCATTCAATCGCTTGCGTCTGTGCAGGGGCTGATATTGATAATCCCTGGAATATATAGATACATAATACGACCAGTGCTGCCGGAACCACAATCATAAAGTTCACCCGGAACTTATCCCTCATCACACAATCCTGTGTTTTGGTGGATGCAATTGTTGTGTCCGAAATAAAAGAGAGATTATCTCCGAAAAATGAACCGCCCACTACAATGGCAACCATATATGGCAGATCTATACCGGTTTTTTCCGCCAGTCCGATGGCTACGGGCGTCAGTGCTACAATTGTTCCCACACTGGTGCCGATGGAAAGTGAAATGAAACAGGCAGCGATGAAAATTCCTGCCAGTAATAAATTGTCCGGCAGAATACTCAGAGTCAGGTTTACTGTAGCGTCGATTGCTCCCATCTGTTTGGCGCTTTGTGCAAAAGCTCCGGCAAGGATGAATATCCATATCATCAATATGATATTCTTATTGCTGGCTCCTACCGAGAATTGATACACCCGCTTTTCTAGACTCAATCCGCGCGTCAGTGCGATGGCATAGCAAGATGACAACAGGAATGCTACCGTAATAGGTACTTTATAGAAATCGTTTACAATCAATGAAGTCACCAGGTAAAGGCATAAAAATACCGCCAGCGGGCTCAGTGCCCACCATCCACCTTTTCGTTTATTCGCTGTATTTGTCATTTTAATATATATATTGTAATACGGAATTACTTCACCACAGATTAACACAGATTTCCACAGAATTTTATTTCTCTGATTTTAATTGATTAAACTCTGTGAGAATCAGTGTTAATCTGTGGTGAAGTAATTACTGTACCAGGATAAGCCATTTATTCGCTGCAAAATTATAAAAAACAAAGAGCGGAGCAAAATAGTTTTTGCCCGCCCTCTATCTCTATAATTGTCAATTGTTAATTTACAAAGTAACCCCCGTTTTGAAGATTGCGATTTCCTTGTACCCTTTCTTCTCGTTGTTCACGAATTCACCACTTGCCACCTGGATAATGTAATCGATAAACCGTTCGCAAGTCTTTTCCATCGGCTCGTTTTCCACGATAACTCCTGCATTGAAATCAATCCATCCCGGTTTGTTCTTTGCCAGTGTGGAGTTGGTGGAAATCTTCATGGTCGGCACATACGTTCCGAATGGTGTGCCACGTCCTGTGGTGAACAATACCATGTGGCAACCGCAGGAGGCCAGTGCTGTTGCTGCCACCAGGTCATTTCCCGGAGCTGACAACAAATTCAATCCTTTTACTTTCAGACGTTCACCATACGGCAACACACCTTCCACGTAGCTTTTGCCACATTTCTGGGTGCATCCCAAGGCTTTGTCCTCCAAAGTTGAGATACCGCCCGCCTTGTTTCCCGGAGACGGATTTTCACCTACCGGTTCGCCATGTGAAAGGAAGTATTCCTTGAAGTCGTTAATCAGTTTCACAGTTTCTTCAAATAATTCCTTGTTGCGGCAACGGTTCATCAATATGGTCTCTGCACCGAACATTTCCGGAACTTCCGTCAATACGCTCGTACCACCTTGTGCCACCAGGAAATCGGAGAACATACCCAACAGTGGATTGGCTGTGATACCGGAGAAACCATCCGATCCGCCACACTTTAAGCCTACTCGCAATTCACTCAGGGGTACATCCACACGTTCGTCCTTGCTGGCTTTTTCATACAGTTCCCGCAACAGTTTCATACCTTCTTCGTACTCATCGCCTACTTTCTGCGTTACCATGAATTTTACACGGTCTTCGTCATATTCTCCCAGGAACTCACGGAACACATCCGGCTGATTGTTTTCGCAGCCTAAGCCCACTACCAGCACTGCACCTGCATTGGGGTGCAATACCATGTCCCGCAGGATTTTCTTAGTGTTTTCGTGGTCGTCTCCCAGTTGCGAGCAGCCATAGTTGTGCGGATATGCCATAATCGCATCCACTCCTTTGCCGCCGGTTTCCCGACGCAGACCTTCGGCCAGTTGGTTGATGATACCATTCACGCAGCCTACGGTCGGTATAATCCACACTTCATTGCGAATTCCCACTTCGCCATTTTTACGGCGATAGCCTTTGAATGTCAGGTTCTTGTGTGGAATATCCAGCGTAACGCTTGTCGGATTGTATGTATAATCCAGCAGTCCAGCCAAATTTGTCTGGATATTATTCTCATTCATCCAATCCCCCTGTTTCTTAGTCGTGCGTGCATGACCGATAGGGTACCCATATTTAATGACGTTTTCGCCTTCTGCAAAGTCTTTCAATGCAAATTTATGTCCGGCGGGCACTTCCTCACTCAGAGTGATTTCCGTCCCGTCCACCGTGAGCTTTTCTCCTGCCGGCAGTGTCACGATAGCGACAGCTACATTATCTGCAGGGTTGATTTTAAGGTACTTAGTTTCCATAATTACTTTATTATTTATTTGAATAAAATTCAATATTCTCTTTCGTAAGCAAGTCTATCGGCATAAAGTTTTCTCTTGGTACTTCCTTTTTGAAAATCAGGTAGTCACACAATGCTTTGATACCATCGAATCCTTGCAATTCGGGCTGTTGGGCGATGAGAAAGGATACACTGCCCTCCATCAGGCATTTCACATTGCGTTCCAGCAAGTCATATCCCATCAGTTTAAAGTCTGTTTTTTGTTGCTTCAATAAATATTCTCCGACAATGTAAACTTTCGAATTGAAAGTGATGCCATTCTTTACGTTCGGATGTTTTCTGAAAAAATCGTTCAGCATCTGTGCGTCATCACTGTCTCGCTTGGCGTGCAGGTTCAGTTCCCAGATGCGGCAATCGGAGTGATGCTTCAGCATGTATTCACGAAATCCGATTTCCCGGCGCTCTTGCTGGTTAGAACCTACAATACCTTCGTTTATCTTGCGGAAAATTACGATTTCCCGTTCCCCGCCTGCAAGCAACATCATCATTCGTGCGGCAAAATATCCACTCTGGTGCGAATTCTGTCCGAAAAAGGAGAGGGCAGGCTGATCTTTCAGATTAGAGTCTATATATATATAAGGTATAGAACGTTTGTTCAGTTCCTCTGTGAACGGTTTCGTATATTGCGGTACGGTAGGGGCGAACATAATCCCGTCCGGTTTCTGTTCCAGGATATTCCGGGCAACATCTCCGAATGAATGATAATCGAACGGATCGTAATAGGAGAGGTTCACGGAGATATTGAAGTCCGAATACGCTACCAGTGCGTCTTGGATACCGGCTTCTACGGCAGTCCAATATTCGCCTTTCTCATGTTGCGGCAGCAGACAGGAGAATGTATATTTCTTGTTCGATGCCAGTGCGCTGGCGTACATATTGGGTTGGTAATCCAGCTGTTTCAGAATTTCCTCCACCCGTTTCCGGCTGGCTTCCGATACTCCGCTGCGTCCGTGTATCACCCGGTCTACTGTTCCCACCGATACATCCGCCATTTTGGCGATATCCTTGATTCTAATTCTTTCTGCCATCAGATTATTTACAATTTACGATGTACAATTTACAATTTTACGTTTTATCATTTACGCATTTCACAAGTTTTCATTTATGCATTTACCATTTATCATCTGTGCTTTTTGCAGGTCATTGCCTGTCTCGGCTTTCATCTGCATAGCCCAATTGTACATTGTAAATGGTAAATTGTACTTCCTCTTGTGTCCGCACACAATAATAATCTTAATATTTTCGACACAAATATATGACAATTTTTGTAATTACGAAAATTGTTGTATCTTTGTGCCCGCACACGAAGGCTATGAAGAACGAACCTTATTTTAGTTTACTCTCCATAGTATCAAGTTGTTAAGGTGGTTTTTGACCTTAAAATGACAAATTGAAAGTTATAAATTAATCACATATTAAAAAAATAATAAGATTATGGGAAAGAAAGTCGTTACATTAGGCGAGATCATGTTGAGATTGTCCACTCCGGGAAATACCCGTTTTGTTCAGTCTGATTCATTTGACGTAGTATATGGTGGTGGTGAAGCAAATGTAGCTGTCAGCTGTGCCAACTATGGACATGACGCTTACTTTGTGACTAAGTTGCCGAAACACGAAATCGGTCAATCAGCTGTGAACGCACTGCGCAAATATGGTGTAAAAACAGATTTCATTGCCCGTGGTGGCGACCGCGTAGGTATCTACTATCTTGAAACAGGTGCTTCTATGCGTCCCAGCAAAGTAATCTATGACCGTGCACATTCTGCCATTGCTGAAGCAGATGCAGCTGACTTCGATTTTGATGCAATCATGGAAGGTGCCGATTGGTTCCACTGGTCCGGTATCACTCCCGCTATCTCCGATAAGGCTGCCGAGCTGACAAAATTGGCTTGCGAAGCTGCAAAACGTCATGGCGTTACGGTATCGGTTGACCTCAACTTCCGTAAGAAACTCTGGACGAAAGAAAAAGCACAATCCATCATGAAGCCGTTGATGCAGTTTGTTGATGTTTGTATCGGTAACGAAGAAGATGCAGAGCTCTGTCTGGGCTTCAAACCCGACGCTGATGTAGAAGGTGGAAAGACTGATGCTGAAGGCTATAAGGGTATCTTCAAGGCAATGGCTAAAGAATTCGGATTCAAATATGTTATTTCTACTTTGCGTGAATCATTCTCTGCAAGTCATAATGGCTGGAAGGCAATGATTTATAACGGTGAAGAATTCTACGAATCTAAACGTTACGATATCAATCCGATCGTCGACCGTGTAGGTGGTGGTGACTCTTTTTCCGGTGGTATCATCCACGGTCTGCTGACGAAGCCTAACCAGGGTGCGGCTCTTGAATTTGCCGTAGCTGCTTCTGCTTTGAAGCATACTATCAATGGAGACTTCAATCTGGTATCGGTAGAAGAAGTTGAAGCATTGGCAGGTGGAGATGCAAGCGGACGTGTACAGAGATAAATTCATGTACAATTTACCATTTACAATGTACAAATAGCGGCAAATGACGAGAGAGGAGATGAAAAACCGCTTAAAGGTATTTGCGGTACGAGTTATAAAGTTGGTAGATAAACTTCCTAATACTCCGGCAGGAAGAGCTATCGGAAACCAAGTAGTTCGTTCAGGAACTTCTCCCGGAGCAAACTATAGAGCCGCTTGCATTGGAAAGTCTGATAAGGATTTTCTGAATAAATTGAAAATGGTAGAAGAAGAACTTGATGAAACTGCATATTGGTTGGAGTTGATAATGGAACTTGAACTTGTGAAACCCGAATTGCTGCAAGATTTGCATCATGAAAATAAGGAACTGGTTAGCATAATTGTAAAGTCTATAATCACTATGCGCAATAAGCAGAATATAGAAATAAAGTAATAAAGTAATAATAACAGATGTCTCTGTATAATGTCCGCATGGTTAAATTGTACATTGTACATTGTAAATTGTAAATCATAAGATGGCTAAGTTTGATAAAATAGCAGTATTGAATAAGATCGGCTCTACCGGAATGGTGCCCGTCTTCTATCATAAAGATGCAGAAGTTGCAAAAAAAGTAGTGAAAGCGTGTTATGAAGGTGGTGTTCGTGCCTTCGAATTTACTAACCGTGGTGACTTTGCTCACGAAGTGTTTGCAGAAGTTGTGAAATTTGCAGCGAAAGAATGTCCGGAGATGGCTATGGGCGTAGGTTCTATCGTTGATCCGGCTACGGCTGCCCTTTACTTGCAATTGGGTGCTAACTTCGTTGTAGGCCCGTTGTTCAACCCTGAAATCGCTAAGATTTGTAATCGTCGCCTGGTTGCTTATACTCCGGGATGCGGAAGCGTTTCAGAAGTGGGCTTCGCACAAGAGGCAGGATGCGATCTTTGCAAGATCTTCCCGGGTGATGTGCTCGGTGCAAAACTGGTAAAAGGCTTGTTGGCTCCGATGCCATGGTCTAAGCTGATGGTGACCGGTGGGGTAGAACCTACTCAGGAAAACCTGACTTCCTGGATCAAAGCCGGTGTGTTCTGTGTGGGTATGGGATCTAAACTCTTCCCGAATGATAAAGTTGCTGCGGAAGACTGGACTTATGTAACAGAAAAGTGCAAAGAAGCTCTGGCTTATATCGCAGAAGCTAGAAAATAAGATATTTCATTTTGTTTAAAGGTGTTTAAAGGGGACAACCATTGGAGTTGGCAGATCGTGCCACTCCAGTGGTTTGTTTTTTATATGCGAATTATTTTTTGAGGTAATAATCTTGGGATTTGTTAGTTTTCGGTTTCTTTTTTGATGAATTCTGAGTTAATCTTCTCCGGTTTCTTATAAACTTGTATATTTTGATCTATGAATTTCCTAACAACTTGTGTATTCTATTATTTTAATTGATATAAAGTTGTAAATATTGGTATTTATCCCTACCTTTGTAACCGATTCAGTTTTCATAGAATTGCAAAACAAACAAATAAGAACTATGGATAGGAAAAAAATGAAACGAGTGGCTCTTGGGGCTCTCATTTGCGCATTCTCATTGAGTAGTTGTGCAGACAAGGATGTGTATCAAGGCGGAGAGGGAGGAAATGATAAGAATACTCCTCTTAGCCCAACTGAGGCTTTTGACTTCAATATGAAGCAGGAAGTAAAAGTGAATGTAGATTACGGGTTTACAAACGATTATTATATTGTTTTTGAACTTTACAGTCAGAATCCGATGAAGGAAGAAGATGGCTCGTGGGTGAAAGATGAGACCTTGTCTTATATTTATTCTGCTTCTACTGATAAAAAAGGCAAGTATTCCGGTTCGACTCAAATAACTTCGGACATTAAAGAAGTGTGGCTTTACACTGATTATTTAGGTGCTATTTCTCCGGTTAAGATCACAATTTCCGATAACGGTGAAATAAAGTATAATCAGGCGGATTATATAGCTTCGTTGAATACCCAAACGAGAGGGGTAACAAACAGTGGGCATAATTATCTGGATGATTGGATGCTTATGCAAGGGCTTGACTGGGATAAATATGGCCTTCCATCTATTGTAGAAAAAGACTTGAGTCTGCCTTCATCTGCTGTTTTGTATAGTATTAAGGAAACATATAATACTACTAGTGGTAAAAGAATAAAAGACCTGCATTCGGATTGGCTTAATAATAATACAACTTCTGAGATAAAAATCACTAAAGCTACTGAATTGAGTCTTGTTTTTGTGGCGAGCGGAGCTAGCTGGAGCAATGCTGTCGGATATTTTACTTATCCTACAGGTACTACTCCTACCTTAAGTTCTATTAAGAAGATATTGGCATTTCCTAATGCTTCTCCTATATCTAAAGTTTCTGACGGGCAACGTGCAGGAGCATTGCTTTGCGGGCACGAAGTGAAGCTTAAATATTGGAATGAAGCAGCTCAACAGTTTGAAGATGAATTTCCTGAGGGAGTTACTATTGGATGGTGTTTAGAAGGGGCGTCGTTTAAGGATGGAAATGTTGGAAGACAATCTTATGCTGGAACTCGTTATTCTTACAGCTCATTGAATTCTGATAATGAGCAACGTGTAGTGGCATTGCGTGATGGTAGTACGGATCAAATAGTAGCGATCGGATTTGAAGATAATAAAGATTTTGATTATTGTGACGCTACATTTTATTTGAAAATTGCAAATCCGGGTTCTATTGATACGGAGGCTCCGGAGTTACCTTCAGTTGATCCTCCGACTACTGTGAATAACACAGTGACAGGTTTACTGGCTTTTGAGGATTTATGGCCTTCTCAGGGAGACTATGATATGAATGATGTAATTGTGGAATATAAGTCCACTATTTATCAAAATGCGCTGACTGGTAAGGCTTATAAGATAGTAGATGAATTTACTCCTGTACATAGTGGTGGTTCACTTGTTAGTGGATTTGGATATCAATTATATCAATTAGAACAAGATCGGGTGAGAAGTATTAAGGTTGAGGGCCCCGAAGGTTGGCGGGTAGAAACTGATCAGTCGTCTCCTACTATTATTCTTTTTGATAATTTGAGGAGTGTTATTGGGCAGAAGTATACTGTAACTATAGATTTAGCAGATGTCGATCCTAAACAGGTTGCTTCTCCTTATAATCCTTTTATATTTGTTACTTCTAGGGCAAGAGAGGTTCATTTGGTAAATTATCCACCTACGGATAAAGCGGATAAAGAACTTTTCAATAGCCATGATGATGTATCGAATGTTTCAGCAGGAATTTATTATATTTCGCGTTATAAAGGTGAAGTTGATCTTATGCCTTATGGAATGAATTTGCCTGTGATTGATTTCACGGTTCTTTCAAAAGCGGAAGGCGTGAAGATATATGAGACATTCCCCAAGTTTATAAGTTGGGTTGAGTCTGGTGGTAAGAAGAATACAGATTGGTATAAGAAATAGAAGATTTTATTTGTTTGCTGGTAAGAAAAGCATATTTCTGTCTTGTCAATGATGGCAAAACAGAAATATGCTTTTTTCGTGAAAGGACAAATGCTTTTAACCCTGAAAGAGGAAGCTGATCTTATCGCATTCATGAAAACGTTAACAGATGATTTTAAATCTGTCCAGAGGTAGTTTCTACTGTGAATAATGGCGGATAAGTTTAAAATAATGTTATAAAACATATGTTTTTTCGTGCTACTGTTTGCGCACACAGGAAATCTTCCTATCTTTGCATCGCAGTTGGGAAACTGCTCATGATTTTGACTTTTAAATAAATTAGTTTTGTAGTTTTCAATAAAGGAATTAGTTAGGTAAAAAGATTCGTTAATAGTTTTTTTCATAGGCTAAAATTTGGATTTAGAAATTAGGTAATTAGGTATAGAAGGTAAAAAAAGAATGTTTGTTTTATAGGTAATAGAATTTTTTGGTAAAAAGAAGATTGATTTTTAGGTAACAATGATGCAGTTTAAAAGAAAAGCCTTAAGGCTTTTCTTACACAGAGGCGAGAGGTTCGTGAGAGCTTGCTCGTTTTTTTATGTCCCATTACGAAAAATGGGATATTTTCTTTTTTTAAGAACTGATGATTATTTCAGTCATTTTTTGTATATTTGTGCCATTATCTACATAAAATTTTAATTTTGGAACAGGTACTGCTTATACTCGATTGGATTTTATACGTATTGTTTGCGATAAACATATTGTATTTATTAGTTTATAGCTTGGCATCGCTCCGGCGCAATTTGCCGGTACCCCCATCTGCTATAAAACATAAGCGTTTCGCTATACTTATTCCTGCCTATCGTGAGGATTCGGTGATCCATGAATGTGTATATTCCTGTCTGGATCAGGATTATCCTACTGACCATTTTGACGTTGTGGTTATTTCAGATCATATGCAACCTGAGACTAATGCATCTCTTTCTGCGCTTCCCATTCGTTTGGTGGAAGTACATTTTGAGCACAGCACCAAGTCTAAGGCTTTGAATGCGGCTATGGCGGCTATTGGCAATGATTATGATGTGGCTTTGATACTTGACGCAGATAATGTCATTCCATATAACTATTTGAAAGACGTTAATGATCTTTATGCCTGTCCGGGTGTGGAAATAGTACAGACCCATCGCATAGCCAAGAATCTTAATAGTGATATGGCTTTACTTGATGCTATGAGTGAAGAAATCAATAATACTATTTTTCGTTTAGGTCATGTGAAATTGGGTATGTCAGCAGCTCTTATAGGTTCCGGTATGGCTTTCCAATATGATTTATTTCGTGATACTATGGCGAATATTAAGGCAGTAGGTGGTTTTGACCGGGAACTGGAATTGACTTTGCTTTATCAGGGGAAGCATTTCCATTATTTACCTGAGACATTTGTGTTTGATGAAAAAGTGCAAAATACAAATGATTTTTCCCGTCAACGTCGGCGCTGGCTTTCGGCACAGTGGCATTATTGTACAGTGTTTGCACGTTTTGTTTTTAGAGCAATTGCATCCCGTAATTGGGATTTTTGCGATAAAATGTTTCAGCAACTGTCCATACCCCGCCTGTTATTATTAGGTTTCACATTCCTTCTTGCTTTCTTTTTTTCATTTTACAATTTATTCTGGAGTCTAAAGTGGTGGGGAATTTTTATATTGCTTGTCACTGCGTTACTAATTGCTGTGCCTCGCCGTTTCTGTACAAGTCGTTTAGCAGCTGCACTACAAGGTTTACCTTATACTTTCCTATTGATGGCTGCGAATATATTTAAATTACGTGGGGCAAACAAAAAGTTTATCCATACATCACATGGGGTAGCGAAATCCAATATAAAATAATAATAGACAAATGATACACGGAAAGCTTAGCCTTCAAAATTGGCGCACTGCTGAAGTTAGCGGTGAAGCGCCTCAATCCTATTTTGAGAGTTATAATCTGAGGCTTTTTTTTTATGGAACACTATATAATAAAGATACACTTCATGCAAAAGCTGATGATACATTTGCTCACTTGGCTGCAGATGCATTTTTGTCGGACAAACTTGTTGGCTTTTCCCGTCTTGATGGATCTTTCACTATTATTTATTTCTCAGAAAATGAATGTGGGGTAGTGCGTGATATGCATGGTACGCATTATTCGGTTTATTTCAAACGTGATGGAGAATTTGCTACTTCTTTTGCATATTTTCTCCAAAATGCCGATACTTTTCCAATTGATAAAAAAGTTTTAAGTCATGCGCTTCAGCGTGGACTTACTCCTGCTTCTACTTCTGTTTCATTAGATATTTATCGTTTGGAGGCTGGGTGTCATTTGCAATTAGGTAATGAATACCAGATGTTGTCCATGTTAAAAAATGCAGGAGCTGGTCTCAATTCTATAGAGGAGGTTAAAGCTTTTTCCCCAATGATTTATGATGCATGTAAAGGTACTGTTAATGCTGTAATTCCTTTACCGAATGATATTGAAGCAGATGCTTATCGCCCTGTTGTAGAGAAGAATCCTGATGTTGAAGCATATTCCCAGCGTTATGGTGAATTGCATCGGCAGGCTATATATCGGCGTATTGGTAATAGTAGCAGGGTAGGCATCTTATTAAGTGGAGGGTATGATTCAGGTTCCAATCTTGCAGCTTTACGTCAGATCTATGATGGTGAAATAGATTCTTATTCTATAGGCTTTAAAGGAGATACTTGGACAGAACTTCCTATGGCACGACTAATGTCTGATACTTTCGGAACTCGTCATCATGAATATGAGATAGATGGAACGGAGATTAACGCGTTACCCGATATTGTTCGTTTTCTCAATGAACCTTTTGTAGAAGGTGGGCTTATGGTCAATTATTGTGCTATGCGTATGATAGGTGATGATAAACCCCAGGTCATTCTAGGGGGGGACGGTAGTGATCAATATTTTGGTACATCTGCCCGTGAAATAGCTCTTCACTATATTGCGGCTCGTACAGGAATATCTCCGTTACTGCGGGGACTTAACAATTTTCTGAATTCAAGGACTTTTGCTGCAGATAGTAAACTACCCCGTATTAACTTTCATTTGGATAAGATTCTTCATATTATGGAAGGCGAGCGTTTTGGCTTTTCCGATAATGATATGTGTAAGTTGTTACAGTATCCTGGAGACGATTTTGAAGTTTTTCCAACTCCTCAATCTGATATTCGTAGTTTTGCTCATCTTTATACCCAGCATGCTTTGGTTTCTGATTTAAAAATAGTTATTGACCGTGTTATTCTTTATAAGGCTTCACGTATGGCGCAGATGTTTGGCAATAATCTGACATTTCCTTTTATGGATTTGGAGCTTTATCGTTTCTTAAAAGAACTACCTGTTAATCTTAAGTGTAAAGGTGATAACGTCTGGAAGATTGCTCGTGGGCAGTTCGTATCCAAATATCTTTTAAAACATCATTATAAACCTTTGCTGCCTGAGGCTATTACTGCCAAAAAGAAGCAAGGAGGATTTGCGCCTATGCCGTTGTTCTTTTGTAATGCGATGCGGCGTGCTCATTTGAAAGACTTTATTCTTTCTTCAAGTATCTATGATGATTATCTCAATCGAGATTCAGTAGAGCAGTTCCTGAATTCTTATGATCGTGAAGCATCGCAACAAAGTAGTTGGTTTTGGCTGCGTCAGAATCGAGCTTTACAATATTTTAATTTATTGACGCTTGTTACGTGGTGGGAAGAGTTCGTAGAACATAAAGAAGTACAATACTGAAAAGAATATGAAAGTATCTATCATAATTCCCGTTTATAACGTTTCTAAATATATTGAACGTTGTCTATTGTCTGTTTTAAACCAGACTTGGCAGGACTTGGAGATAATTCTGGTAGATGATTGTACTCCGGACGATTCCATGACAATAGCAGAAAAGGTTGCTGTGTCCCATTCTCGGGGGGATATTGTAACCTTTTTGAGGCATGATTGGAATCGTGGTTTATCTGCTGCTCGTAACACTGGTATTGCGGTGGCTCATGGTGAATATATTTATTTTCTGGATAGCGATGACTACTTGTTGGATAATAGTATTAAACTATTGGCGGAATCAGCAATGAAGTATTCTTCTGATTTAGTTGTGGGAAATTATCAAGTAACTGGTGCTGAACGTTGGGCTCCACCTCTATCGCTTTCTGCAGGAGTATTATTAGGAAACAGTCGTATTCTTGCATCTTATGCTCGACATGAATGGTATGTAATGGCATGGAATAAATTAGTCAATCGGAGTTATCTGCTTCAGCATGATCTATACTTTCAAGAAGGTATTATTCATGAAGATGATTTGTGGTCATTTAAAGTTGCATGTACTGTACAAACGTTGAGTATTGTTGATCTTACTACATATTGTTATTATATGCAACCATATTCCATAATGCGCTCACCTTCGTTACGTAATTTAGAATGCCGTGTGGCAGTTATAGGCTTTATGTACGATTATATATGTTCAGCAAAGTATTTGTCTGAAAATCATTTGGTGTATCAGATATTTGAAAACTCTAAAGCTGCATACTTTGATCGTATTATTTATTTTACAAATGATACAGCCTTTCATTATCGTAGTTATCGGATTTTTCGTCAAAAAAAATATATCTCAGTATGGAAGACTTTTCTATATTCCAATCTTGATTTTATATTGATATTACGGAATTTGCATTATGTATTTCCTAGTCGTATGGGATATGCTTATTTTAAAATTTTCATACGAATATCTTACTATATAAAAGTGTTTCCTGCTAAATTAAGGCAATTGTTTAATTTAAAGTGACTTACATGGGGAAAAGGCCGGAAATATCAGTTATAGTTCCTGTTTATAAGGCGGAACAATATTTGCCACAATGCATTGATAGTATTTTGAGGCAATCATTTATTGATTTTGAATTGCTGTTGATTGATGATGGAAGCCCAGATAAGTGTGGTGAAATTTGTGATGATTATGCATGTAAAGATGAACGAATACATGTGTTCCATCAACATAATGCTGGTGTGGGGGGGGCACGTAATATGGGTTTGCATTATGCTAAAGGTACTTATATTACTTTTATAGATTCAGATGATTGGGTGGAACCAGATTATTTGTTTCATTTATATGAAGTTCTGCCTGCTGAAAGTACAGGCTTGGTCATGGGTGGAGCATTAAAATGTTCCGTTGATGGTAGTTTGATAGGGCAAATAGTACTTCCAGAGCGATTAATAAGCAATATTGGCAGGGATTTTGTTGAATATAGACTTGATCGTTTTGGTTTTTCTTGTTCCAAATTATATAATGCAGAATTAATCCGTCAAAACAAGTTGTGTTTTGATTGTAATGTTTATTGCATGGAAGATCTGTTTTTTATGATGGACTATATTTTATTTTCAGATTATATACTTCTCTGTAGTTTTACAGATTATAATTATCGGATAGGTTATTCTGATAGTACTTTGTCTTCTCGTATAAATACATATGAGAATGAGTACCAGATATTTTTAGCTTATAGATATAGAATAGAAAAGTTTGAGAGTATTTATAGTTTGCCAGATCTTACTGAATATTTGAAGCAGTCCTTAAATCCTGTTTTTCAACGTGTATTGCTGTCTCTTCACGTTAATGAGTATTCATTGGAGCAACGTAAATTTTATTTAAAAGATTTATTAGATAGAGAGAGGCACTGGATAATAAAAAACTATGAGCCTAATTATAAGGCTGATCGTATAGCTAAATATCTTTTATGTTACATAGGTGGAGTGTTTTTTGATTGCTGGATTTCTTTATTACGTTTTTGGGGATTTAAGAAAAGTTTTGGTATGTAGTTGATTATAATTTAGGTGGAAATATAATAAAAAAGAAAATGGAGGTGATGTAATATGATGAATTGCCATTACTCGATAATTATACCTCACAAAAATATACCTGCTTTATTGCAAAGGTGTCTTGATTCTATACCTTCAAGAGAAGATATACAGATTATTGTTGTTGATGACAATAGCTCTTCTACTGAAGTTAATTTCACTAAATTCCCAGGAAATAATCGTAAGGAAGTGGAAATTATTTATACAAAAGAAGGACGTGGTGCGGGATATGCTCGTAATTGTGGTTTGTCTGTTGCTAAAGGTCAATGGTTGCTGTTTGCTGATGCTGACGATTTTTTTATACCTGGATTTTTAGAGATTTTGGATGAATATGTCGATACTGACTATGATATGATAACATTCCGTGCTGAAAGTGTAGATTCGGATACACTTATTCCAGTAAGTTCCCGTCAGAATAATTCTCTTGAAATCTCCGAGAATATAGATAGCGAGAGATTGAAATATCGGAATGACGTGCCTTGGGCAAAGATGATTTCACATCGGTTGGTACAAGAACATCATCTTCGCTTTGATGAAACTCCGGCAGGCAATGATGCCATGTTTTCGGGTTACATAGACTATTATGCGCAGCGGGTGATAGCGAGTTCTAAAGTGATTTATTGTGCAACGGTACGAAATGGTTCTTTGCAATATAGTGCTGTGTTGGTAAATCTTCTGGCACGTGTTGATGTGGCGTGCCGTTATAATCGTTTCTTACGTCGTATAGGACGTAAAGATAAATATGTGTATAGTTATTTTCGTGTGAAACAATGTGAATTTTTTTTTGGTAGATGTGGATATTACCAAGCTTTGTGGATTTATTTACGTAAAGAGTGTGCTGGAAATATCTGTAAAACCTTCTATGACTTGGCAGTAGGAAAGATAAGACGATTATTTGGATAATCTCTAATGAATTCAATTGAGAGTTAATTTGTTATATAGAGTTTAGCTGATAAATCAATGAAAGATAAAATAATAGGACTATCGTAGAATCTTTTCAGAAGATTGTGAAACGATCAAAGTGCAATCCTTAGATTTTTATTCTTTTCTAAAAGTAAAAAGTGGTATCATTTGTATATCTTGTTACGAAAGATATCAATGTAAGCGGATTTGAAAGGCTGAAGACAGAATGAAATCATTTATGTTTTACTGAATTTGTTGTCATATTTATATTCTGATGAAGTGATGCGTTGATTAGATGTCATTCATTTGTTAAATAATAAACTATTTATAATTTATATGGTAGAGTCACGTGTACGAAAAAGCTATTTGAATGCTCGTGTGAACATATTCTTTTATTTGGTTACACTTTTTATAGCCTTCTTTTCTCGTAAGATATTTCTTGAGAAGTTGGGAGATGATTTTGTGGGACTAACTGGAACGTTGCAGAACTTGCTAAATTTTCTCAATTTGGCAGAACTAGGCATCGGAGCTTCTATTGGTTTTGTTTTGTATAAACCGATATACAATCAGGATCGTAAACAAATTAAAGAGATTGTCTCTGTTCTGGGATATCTTTATCGCAATGTAGGATTGATGATTTTGGGAGGTGGATTACTGTTAGCTTGCTTTCTTCCATTGATATTCCCAGATATAAGTATTAATTTGGGAGTGACCTATTTTGCCTATTTTACTTTTTTGATATCCTCACTTATTAGTTACTTTGCCAACTATCGGCAGACTTTGCTGGGTGCGGACCAGCGTAATTATGTAGTTACTGCTTACTTTCAAACGGCAAATATAATTAAGATACTCTTACAAATGGTACTTGTTTGCTATATTGGAAGTTATTATCTTTGGATTATTATCGAGTTAAGTTTTGGTATTCTGTATTCTTTTATTCTGAATTGGAAAATTAACCAAGTTTATCCATGGTTAAAGTGCAGTATTGCGGAGGGAAAACGGAAATTTGCAGATAACAAAATAATTATCCAGAAAGCAAAGCAAATGTTTGTGCATAAATTAGCAGGAGTTGGGCGTTCGCAGTTACTTCCGCTTCTGATATATGCTTTTACTTCATTGAAATTAGTTGCGTATTATGGTAATTATATGTTGCTACTTAGTAAGTTAAACCAATTTGTAGATAATTTGTTAGGAAGTACTGGGGCAGGAGTAGGAAATCTAATAGCTGAAGGTGATCAAAAGCGTATTCAGCAAGTTTTTTGGGAGCTTAGTTCACTACGGTTTATGATAGCCTCATTTTTGACATTTGCTTTGTATCATTTGATTGATCCTTTTATTACAGTGTGGTTGGGTTGTGAATATGTGCTACCTCATTCTGTATTGATTGTTATTCTTGCAAATTTCTTTATTACTCAATTTCGTGGTACAAATGATCAGTTTCTTTTTGGATATGGGTTGTTTCAAGACACGTGGGCACCTATTGCTACACTTATCATAACAGTAATGGTAGCCTTGATAGGTGGTTATTTTTGGGGACTGCCCGGTGTATTATTGGGTGACATTGCTAGTTCTATAACTATTATTAGTGTCTGGAAACCATATTTCTTATATAAAGAAGGGTTCAAAATGCCTGTCAGTGGTTATTGGAAGAATATAAGTTGTTATTTTCTATTGTTTGTCATTTCATGGGGATTGACAGATTTGATATTATATCTATTGCCATTGCTGGAACCGACACAGGGATATGGGGTGTGGGGATTATTCGCCTTAATTTCTTCTTTACTTTTCTTATTAATATTAGGAACTTTCTTTTATTTCTTTTCGTATGGTACACGGATGTTGATAGGACGTTTCTTAAAGTTGAAAGGCAGAAAATAATAACTTATTTTCTGCCTTTCAGTAATTGGGAATTAGATGAAAAAATGGTTATCACCATTTTTCATCTTTGACTTCGAAGCATGGACATTCCTTTGTCCACTCCATCGGTTCCACTTCGCCATTTCCGTTTAAATCCGGACTCAAATCCCTATGCCCGACAATCTGTGCCTCTGGATAATCCATTTTCAGAGCTCGTACCAGTACTCGCAGAGAGTGCCTTTGCCATTCCGTCCGTGTGTCTTTTGCTATCCCGTGACAATCCAAACCACCTTCATAGCAAATACCAATTGAATTAGTATTGTATCCTCGGGCGTGGGCACCAACCCTCTCGACCTGGCGTGTAGACTTGATATCGCCATTGCGGCGAACGTAGAAATGATAGCCAATGCCATCAAAGCCACGGAGGCGGTGGGCGATCTTCAAGTCGTGCTCGGTAAAGGGATGATCCTCGCGAGTGGCACTACAGTGGATTACAATTAATTTAATTTCTCTCATCGGGTCATTGCATTTGCGCTAAAGGCACCTATTACGGCCGAAGCCACTGCAATAATTATTTTCAGAATTTTGTCCCAAGTCGTTTTTTTCATATTAATAAGTAATTAATGGTTAGTGATTAGTGATTTGTGGGCTGCGCAGCCTTTAATTCTTTCGCTTTTAATTTCTGAAATAGAAGGCTTTAGACCTTATCCCAGAGGGTTTTCATCTAACCCTCCATCTCCACCTTCACCATTACCGCCGGAAGAAGATCCTCCACCTGATGAGGAATTACTGTCGTCAGATACCAACTCGAAGACGATATTGTTTGGTCCACCTTTGGTGGTTGCAATGCTGTCGTTTGCTAGTCGCAGGGTGTTGGCCACCTTAAAACGGATATTGACACGTTCGATATTTTTCACCGTACAATCTTTGGCTATATCGGTGGCACGGCATTTGAAAGTGGTGTGGAAAATTCCGAAACCGTCAAGACGGACACTATTGCCGTCGGTCATCGTCTGGCGCATTTGGCGCACAATGGCCTTGCCAACGTGCACTACGTCTTCTGCCGACATTCCACCCAAGGCTTCAATGTCTTGTGCAATACGTTCAAGGTCGAACATTTTCGCATCTTTAGATTTACGTTTTAGAGTGTAGACCATGGGAGATTCTTTGTCTCCGATTTTTTTGTGGCGCTGTGTGCGCACTACTAATGCATTTGCCATAATTGTAAAATAATTTAAGTTTGAAAATAATAAGTTGTTTTCCTACTCTTGAACCGGAAGAGAGAAGCGCTTCTTTTTCTGTTCAGTGAGACAAAGATATGACATACATTTAGCGCAGATAGAGCTTTACGAAGGTTTACGGAGGTTTGCTGAGGATAAAAGAGGTTTACGGAGGATAAAGATAAGTGAGTAATGTGAGGGTAGGGGATAAAAAGGAGAAGAGAGCCCTAAGGCTCTCCTAAAACACTAACTATGAGACGCACTTGGGCAGGGGTGTAGCACTTGTCAGTGCGTCTCATTCCCATATTCAGTAACTGTTGCTCCAGTCCGGGAGCTTTACGTATCCATGTGTTGAATTGGTTGACTGCTGTTTGTTGGGTTACTCCGTGAATGTAGAGCATCGCTAATTCGCCTTTTCCGTAACTACGTATCTGGAAGTAGTTTTCTGGAGTATGATCATCAGTTTTTGTCATATTTGAATCTAAATAATATGTTTAAAAAACGGTTAATAATATTATTCAAATGTACGAAAAATTAATCGAATAAACAACTCTGTTCCGGAGTATTTATTAGCCAGTTTTCATTGTCGTGCACTGTGTTTGCCGGTCCTAATTTGTCACCGTCCGGACCATGTACAATGGCTTCTTCGCAAGGCCAGTAACGTCCGTTGATACGGTTATAAACAAATTTGGCACAGGTGTGGGCACTGCCCAGATGCTTGAACCGTACTTTATCAATGTAGACGGTAACGATTTCCTTGTCATCATTGCGGTCTACATCAAGGCAGAAGTCGGCCATATTGCCGAAGTTGGCCGAACCGTTGATGTCATTCATCTCTACGCGTCGCAGTTCGCCAGTTGCCGTGTTGCGGTTTACCTTGCGGGGATGCGCTACGAGGATGACGAGACACTTATGTTGTATGGCGAAACGGCTCAGCTTGTTCAGTAGCGAAGTGATATATTCCAGTTCCGTCTGTCCCGGTTTCAGCTGTTGGTCGATGCGGTTCAACGGATCGACGACAACGATGCGCACACCCCGACGGTGCACCAGTTGACGGGCTTTTTCCAAAATACAGTCGATGGTATAGCTTCCCGAGTCTGGCAAGATGTGTGTTACGTTGTCTGTCAGCCATCTTATCACATGGTTGTAAAGCGCTTCTGTCATGCCCGGTCCGGGGTGGAAGCTGTGTCCGGTCAGTTTCTCGGAAAGTTTGGCCAAGTGGTATTCCATGGGCATGTTTTCGGGACTGAAGAAACATATTTTCCATTCGTGGCGCAGGCAGAGTCGGAGGACGAGTTCGTCGATGAATTCTGATTTTCCTTCTCCGGGGCGTCCCGTTACTACCAGGAGACGACGGGTTTCGAAGGTACAGTTTTCATCCAGATTGCTCCAGCCTGTTTCAGCACCTCGTTGCAGGCCGTTTTCGAAGAGAGAACGCAGATTGTCAAGACAATCTGCGGCGGTGAAGACACCTTCCAGCGGGACTTCTTCAGCTTGTGCCAAGGTAATGAGAAGGCTTTCGGCCCCGTACCGGATCAGATGCTCGTTTGCATCTTTACATTCCGGTCCGAAGTGTACCAGGCGGCAACGTTCGGCTCCCAGTCGTCGTATCAGTTCCTGTTGCAACAATTGTCCGGCATTGTCCCCATCAACGGCGATGTAGATGAGTTGCTTCGGTTCGAAGTGCGTTTCAACGAAGCGGTCCATCCATGTGAGGTTACTCTGCGCACCGGCAGGTACGGAAATCACATCTTTTCGTCCGGCACTCATGAAGGAGGCGGCATCAAATTCACCCTCTGTAATAATGCATTCCGGAGTGTCCAGTATGGCGTCGATGTTGTAAGGAATCAGCTCGGCACCCGTTACCATTTTGAAGTGTTTACGACCACTACGGTACTTGATGTTGATAAGTATGCCGTTTTCAAAGTAGTTGAAACAGATGCAGTTTTCCATTTCGTTACTTTCGGGCAGTTTCACAAGTTCTTCAGTGATACTCAGTTCTGCCAACAGGCGTTGCTCCAGGCAGCGTTCTTCAGTCCAATATCTTTCCAGATTCTCGCTGAGGTTCATTTGGGCGGGGTTGAAAACCGGGCGGCGAAAATGTGATGGAAGTTTGTTAGTCCGATTGTATTTTTCTTTTCGCTGCTGTCGTTCCCGTTCTTCGGTATCGTCGGGCACATAAAGTTTGTAACCGCAGTGATGGCAATAGCATACACCCTTGTCCAGATCGATGGAAAATGATTTGTTACCTTTATGTCCGCGGGTGGCATTGCATTCCGGACAGATGGTTTTGATTTTTCCACCGGTTCGACCATGGGTGTCAATTCCGTATTTATGAAAATTCCTCATTGTTTTGAATGATTTGTTTGTCTATAAAATGCCACATTTCAGTGGCTTGAATGCTGTACTTTAATATCCCCGATGCCACATCTGATGTTCCTTCAAGTGTGGCATTTGCCTCGATAAGATGTGGCATTTGCCCAGGTGAAGTGTGGCATTCGGGGAGGTGAGGTGTGGCATTTATCTTTGTGATATCCAGCGATGTTCCTGTTCGTTCCAGAAGGCGGTGTCGGACGGACGGGCCGGGGCATCGTCGGGAATGAGACAACCCAGATATGTGCGTTTCCCATTGATGAGTTGCTCATGGAGATACGCATTAGGTGGGAGTGTGGCCCGTTGCTTAGCTTCGAAGGCAATGAGGGTTTCACGCAGAGCCTGTGAGGTGGGTTTCCCAGCTTTTGTATAGTTCACGAAATAGCGGCGTACCTCGCTCATTGTCAGCAGGTCGCCTCCCTTATCATAGAGCTCGATGTGGCATTTGAAGATTTCCACTGCCTTTTGGATGTTTCGCATCAGTAGTTCGCCATAGCAACTTTGCATGCAGGCGGTTTCGAGCCATGGCGTTCTGGTTGTCAGTTCGTCCACCATGTTCTGCCAAGGGCGCACAGGGTGGAGCATCTGTTGCGACTGTCCGTAGTCATCGCAAATATTCAGTGGACAAGAATGATTAATGGCAGTAGTAGCAGTAGCGTCTTTTTCTTCTACTGTTGCTGCTGTTATTATATCTTTTATATTCTCTTTAAATGATTCATTGTCTGCTTTTGCAATGTCGTTGTTATTTAGTGAGTTACTGTCATTATTCGCATGATTTTCCGAATTATTCCTCGACGTTTTTTGCAGTTTTTCGTCATTTTTTGCATTGGAATCAACGTTTTCCTTGCTGTTTTTTACCATTTTTTGCTCCTTCTTTTTTACTGGGTTCAGTTCTTCGACGCTGAAAAAATCGTCTTCTTCAAGGTTGAAAAGTTTGTATTTCAGGATGATTTTCTTTAGATAGACGAATGGTATTTTTCTGTTTTTGCAAAAAGGTCGCAGATACTCTAATTGTGTTCTGGGTTCGGGTAGCATGGATAGCTTTTCGATGATGATCCAGTAGGCTCCGATTCCTCTCAGACCTTCTTCGTCAAGTAGGTTTTGCATTCGGGGATCGTTCATAGCCATGAGTGGATGCTGGAGATAAAAATTTCTTCTCATTTTAGTTGTTTTAAAATTGACTTCTTTTCAGGAAGTTGTTTCCTATTATTTTGCAAATATACATGATGCTAAATTTCGGGGAAACCGCAGTTTAGCCCTTCTACAGATTGCGGAGAAACTTTCTGAAGCTGTTTTTGAGTATTAAACTGCGGATGCTGTGGAAAAGCTGTTTAACGGTTATTTAACAAATGGAGGTCCTCTTGTGTAGAAAAATGCTACCTCTTTTTTAGGTCTAAACATCAGTTTCTCAGCTCTTTTTGCGCGCTTTCTTTTTTTTGTCCGGAATGTGTTTGAACAGGGTCGTTACTTTACGGATATGCCCTAACATTTCCTCAACCCTGGTGCTGATGTTGTCCCGGTCTTCCAACAATTTAATTATTGCCAGCGCAATAATTTCAAGGACTTTCTTTTCTTTCATCTCATGAATTGTTTCACATGAGATGTTTAGCAATACTGAACCATTACCTTGTGTAATGGTTAGATTAATGACATTTTTTCATAATTAAATAGTGTTTAATAAAAAAGCGTAACAAAAGTAAGAAAACTCTATAAGATTTTTCAATGTCTGATTGAAAAATCGTAAAAATAACTATCTTTGTTGTCAATGAACAGCCCAAAGAACTTATCTATAGAGACATTACGTGGTATTGCTATCTTGTTGGTGGTGATAGGTCATGTTATTGGTTCTGCGCCTGACGGAGGGATGAAAATCGATTTTCCCCATCCGTTACGTTATTTTTATGTCTGGATCGATTATATTCAAATGCCATTGTTTACTGCAATTGCAGGATGGGTTTATGCTTTGAAGCCATTTTCTGTTAAAATAGGTTTTGCGGAATTTGTGCGTAAAAAGGCATTGCGTCTGCTTGTTCCTATGGCGGTAGTAGGGACGCTCTATTTTCTGGTGCAATATGTTATGCCAGGTACTAATAATAAGGGTGAGCTTAGTCAAATGTGGCGTATTTACGTTTATCCTTATACCATATATTGGTATTTACCATCACTTTTTCTGATTTTTATGATACAGTGGGTAATAGACAAGCACAAGAAGATGAAAACTATGGCACAATGGACTGTGTGGTGTTTAGTGGCAATAGTATTGAGCTTGATAAATGATGAAGGCATTATGCATAGTGTACCTAATCTTTTTAGTTTTAAGGGCGCATTAGGGCAGTTACCTTATTTCTTTGCAGGAGTGGCAGCATATCGTTTTGCTGTGGATTTGTATCGTTTATCTGTAAAGTGGTTATTGTGGATAATGGCTCTATTAGGTATTGTTTTGATACAGGTAGTCTGGTTTTATCCTGGTGAATATGCTTCTATGAGTCGTATAATTTATCCAATAACATTAATTCCTACACTTTTCTTATTATTGGCATTAAAATGGAATAATCGTTTTTTTACATGGATTGGTGGATATGCATATAGTATTTATCTTTTCCATGGCTTTGGTACTTCGGGAGGGCGTATTTTGTTGAAAATGGTTGGCATAAAAGCGGTTACTCCCATATTTGTATTTGCAACCTGTATCGCTTCATTTTGTCCAATAATAGTGGATGTATCGGTAAGGCGGTTAAAATGGTGTAGAATATTATTATTGGGAAGAAATAGATAATTTTCTTTATGGTTTTTGTACTCTCATACAAATATAGTATAGATTTTGTAATTTATTGATAATTGGGCATATTTGCTCCTTTGCATATTAGAAAAATTGTTTAATTCGATTTCGAATGCGCAGCAAAAAATTACGTACTCCTGGTAATGCTTGTCCCGATTTTAAATTATAGAGTATGGATTTAGAGTCATATATCATCTGAAAATTTTCAGTACACAATACTGGCTTTTGGGTTAACCGATTTATTTCAAGGGCTTGTGAAAGCGAACTTTCTACAAACAGCATATAATCAATTGATGATTTATATTCTTTTGCCTTATGACTAGCATGACAATTGGCCCGTTGCCGCGCTTCTTGATTAGGCAAATCGAGCATTACTAATTTACTGTATTTTACGTTATTTTTCTCTAACCATAACTCTGTTTCAGAACGGTATTTTTCCAAACGAGAGGTTACAAGCGTCCCAATAGGTGATCCTGGAATAAAAAGAGGTTGTGCATTTAGCAAAAAATGCCGGTATTTCTCTCCATCATCATTTTCTTCAGAAGTTGGATCTACACAGAGCACCCCATCAATATCAAAACAGGCTTTTTGCAATATAGTATGGTTCATAATATTCCATTGGAAATAACGGGGAAGGGGAACCGTTTCGAAATAATAATCCACCATGTCTGTTTTAGAAGGAATTACATAGACGGCACAGTATTTTATTTCAAATTTTCCTTTTAGCTCTTGTAGCTGTTCTTTGCATTTGTTTAGTGCAGAACCGCTGGCAATACTATCATCAACTACTAATATCTTTTTAAATTGATTAATGTCAAAGAATTGTCCGCGTTCTCCGGCTTTATACACATGCCCATTACGAAAGGAATCCAAATCAGTTACGGGACGATTTAGATAGAGCGCTAATAAATTGGCGGGGAACATACCACTACGAGGTATACCTACTATTAAATCAAAGTCACGAGGAAGAATATAGAGTCGTTTTAATATGATTTCATTCAAGTCGTTTATATTACGATAGTTCATCTGTCTTTTTCTTTTAAATAGTTGTTTATAATTCTGTATATTTTCTGTACACTATGTCCCCAACTGTGCGTGTGAGCAAAAGCTATACGTTCTTGCTCCAATGTACGGTTTCCAGCTTCAGACAGAGCGATATCAATGGCGGTAAGCCATTCTTTTTCATTACTGGCAAGATGGGTATATGTGGCAAATATGTCACGCATGGTGTGGGTGCTGGTAGCAACGGTAGGCTTGCCCATCGCGAGATATTCGTCTATTTTAAGGGGGTAGTTTCCGTCTGTGATGGGATTTACCATCTGAGGGTTAATGCATATGTCGTAAGCGCAAAGATAGGAGGGTAGTTCGGATACAGTTTTTTTTCCTGTAAAGTATACATTAGACAGGTTGTGGATAGGATGCATACGGAAACCTTCGTCTTCAGGACCTGTGAACACGAAACTGTATTGGGGACGTTGTTTAGCCAATGCCATCAAAAGGTCACCATTTAGTCGAGTACTGTTCACGGTTCCTAAATAGCCCACAATAGGATGTGGAATATTACGGATGTCTGCAGGTGTATTGTATATCCGTGATGCATCGTAGAGATCAAGATTTACTCCTGTTTCAATGGGAAATGTCTGTGGGTTATATACTTTCAATTCTTCTGCAAAATTAGTAGAATTGGCGAGTACGATATCTGCTGATGCTGCCAATTCGTATTCGGAGCGTGGTCCATGTTTGCGCCAATAGCCTTCACCGACAATGTAGTCACGACGGTAATAGATACTGAGTGCTGGCTGGAGATATTTTTTCAGATAACGACTACGGAAAATGTCTGTATCAATGAGGTGGATGTAATTGCAAAAGCCGATAGTTTGAGCTTGCTGGCTTATCCACCTACCCAGTTTTTTATTATTCTTGCGATTAAAAAAATTGAATAACGAAGTTGGGAACTTACTGATGGATAACAGTGTAAAAGGACAGTCGAGCACCCACATATTTTCGTTAATTTGCCGCAGTGGAGGTGTTTTTCCTCGCAACACTTCCATGCGACGGTGGAAGGGGGCGGATGTGTCTTTGTGTAATAGTGAGCGCAGGATTGATGCTACATCAAGAGGTGTGCTGACGTAGAGTACACGATTCTCCTTGGAGATTTCAAGAGCAGTATTTTTAATAGTGCTGCCTATTTCAATATCCCATGGTTGCAAGCTAGTAATAATAAAATCTTGTTTCTCCATAATAAAATCTTATTAATATTTATTGTATGATTTTATAGCCCCATCTTTCATTATCGGATTCGATAATAATAATATATACTCCTTTTGAATATTCTCCTAAATTTATATAAGACTCATCTTGAGTAAGGGGAATTTGTTTCAATACACTGCCATTTAAAGACACTATTTTCAAAAATTTTCCATTTAAACATTTTATGAAAATCTGTCCATTTGATTTTTTGTATACTATTGGACGGGAAGAATCAGTGGGGATCTCTGTGATTTTACTTATCAATGGAAAGTCCTCTGTATAGTCAGTCTTATTATATATGGAGTATTGGTTCATTGCCTTGAAGCTGGGAGCGTTGAAGGTATATAAAGTCTCACTACCATCGGGATAGCGTCCAAAAGAAGTTGTTTCGTCATGAGATGCATAGCAAACAGAGTCCACTAATATAATCTCATTATTTTCATTGAGTTTAGATAAATATACACTCCCTCCTCCTTTGCCTAATTTAAAGTTAGTATGTAATATTCCTCGTTCAGGTTTTTTGGAGCACCATATGATGTTATATTCGTTAGCTCTTACTGTTGTCTTTTGAGGCTCAGTATCAGAGAATTGGAACATGGTTAGATTGTTCTTCTCATTTGACATGTAATATCCAGCAAAATTAATAGGGTGAGCTGATGAATTGTAGATTTCCACCCAATCTTCATACTTATAGTTATCGTCTACATAAGAGGCATTGTCAGCTGATATTTCATTGATAAATAGTCCATTACGACGTATTATATCATAGGGCTCATAAACAGCTACTACTTCTATATCTTGGCTTACTGATAGTTCCAGTGATGTCTCTGCCTGTCTTTTTGTACTACCGTCAGTAGCAGTTATTTCCCAATAGGCAAATTTCTCAGTTTGATCATAAAGAGGTGCCTTGAGGTACAAAGTTTTATTTTCAAACCATTTTCCGTCATAAGGGAGTACTGGAATTTGTCTTTTATTGAATAAAAGCGGGGGATTGGTATGAGTTGAACTTATTTTGAGTGCATGAGTTTCTCCCAAAGAGAAGTTTACTTTCATGTGGTCGAATATCTGAGAACAAGCGAGTGCTTCATTCTTTATTGTATTCTGTGTAGCTTTTTCTAAATCGCTCTTTCCTTGTTCCGGCCATCTCGTCTGATAATAGGGATACTCTGACTCAATAGCCTTTTTCATTTCGTTTAGCCGCGTCTTAAAACGTTCGGGAGCGTAAACAGATCCAGCAACTAGAGATTGCACAGTTATATATTCATCTTTGAAATTTTCATTGTTCAGAAGATATACAATGAGCTTGGTAGAGAGGAGGGTAGAAGTGCTCTCAATTAGACTTTGTAATTTATTAGTGGCATTCCCATTTTCAAGGCATTTATCCAAATCCTGTAATATCCATTTCCATTTTCCTCCTTCTGAATGAGGACAAAATAAGGTCTGATTATTATTGGGCCAATCTCCATTTTTTGTCATGATTTCGATAGACATATAATAAAGATAGTTGTCTATATCCATTAATTGACATATCTTTTCATAATCTTTATTCTTACTGAAATCAGAAGCACGCACTATACTCTCAAAATTATTCCATTTGTCTTTATTCCCATTAGTTGCAACAGTTCTCCAGGAATATTCTATCATATCAAAGTCTGTTTCCGACAATCCGTAATAGGAATAGATCATATCTTTGTTTTTTCGTTCACGGAGGTTATAAATTCCCCAGTAATTACCATTCAAATATACGACTGCGGGAGTGGCACCTTGGTAATTCAAAGGAGCAACATCAGCAAGACTCTGTATACAAGCATCGTGTACTAACTGTACAGCATTATAAAATTGTCCTCCGGCTCTAAGAAGAAAACTTTTGTAACGTAATCCTTCACGTGTAGGGAATATTGGCACATCAAATCTTTTCTTACCATGTTTTGTTTTCCCTTTTATTTTAAAAGATTTTTGATCATACCCTCTTGAAGCATTTCCACTAATAGCTAAACCTATAGGTTGGTCTATACTTACTTGTCGCTTCTCATCTTTAAATTCGATATGTCCCCAACGAGTCCAATCACGATTGTAATTGGCTTTAGGATTAACAGCAGTAAGAATAATTCCGTTAGTACCTATACAGTAAATACCTATCATGTCGTCATATAAATTTTCGGGTGAAGTAGTCAGAAAAACGATAGGAAGATTCTCAGGCTTACGCTCATTAATCATATAGGTTCCTGTGGCAATTAGCCCATCTAAAAGTCCTTCTTTAAAAGCTTTTGCACGTAAAACTGTAGTAGAGGAAATCTCTATTTCATTTGTATAAAGTTTACTTTCGGCAGTAGGTTCTGAAGCATCAGTGGTATAATAAATCTTTGCTCCTTCAGTATCGCAGGTAATTTTAACTTTAATGGGATTGCCATAAAAGCCACTTGGAATAGATAATGTTGGAGTGTTTATGACTTCTGTTCCTGTTTGAATTCCATTATTTGATGCACAAAATGTATTTTTTGTAAAATATACTAATGGAGAATTTGTATCGCCATCTACTAAACGACCATAACTGACATTAGGATATTGTTGATCATAAGTCATCGTATCATAAATGTTTCCGTTTTTGTCAGCTACTGATAAGAAGCCACCATCATCTGCATCTGTGTCCAATGGATATCCAGTTTTGCTATTCATTAGTTCATCATTCAGCCATATAGCGGCATAGCCTTTTGCTGGTAAGGTACGATTTTCTGATATTCTATATTTCAAAGGTTGTTTCGGATCATCAGAGAAGTAGAGATTTTTGATATCTATGTCCGCATCTGAGCTATTGTATAATTCAATCCATCCTGTATAATCATAATTAGGATCCAGTTCTTTGCTAACGTTGCATATAGAAATTTCATTAATAAAGATTTGTGCATGAAGAATACTAGGAGCAGAGAATATAAAAGCTCCTAATAATAATTGTAGGATGATGTGCTGTGCTGGTTTCATAATAATATACTTTTATAAATGTCTACTAATTTATTTGCAGTTTGTTTCCAAGAGAACTCTTTGACGCGTTCTAATCCATAGCTCTGTAACTTTTTGTATAAAGCACTATCCGTTTCCAAATGTATTAATGCCTTAGCAATCTCTTCTGGTTTATATGGATTTATTGTTAAGGCTCCCGTTCCTGCTACTTCAGGCATAGCAGAGGTGTTTCCTGTAATGACAGGGACGCCACATGCCATTGCTTCCAGCATGGGGATTCCAAAACTTTCACGTAATGATGGGTATAAGAAAGCAAATGCAGCATTATATAGGGTAGCTAAATCATGATTGTTTATATATCCTGGAAAGTAAAGATATGATTTAATCTCGGTTATATTTTCTTGTTCTAGCAGGTTATTAATATATTCTTCTTTTAAATCTGCAATAAGTAGAGGACGCTTAATTATAGACTGTTGCAGATAGATACTATAAGCTTTTAAAGTGCGGACAGCATTTTTCTTTGGATCCGTATTACCAAGGAAGAAAAGGTAATCTTTCTCCGGTATATATTTATGTACAATACCCATATCTATCTTTTGTTGCTGATGGAAGTGAATACTATATCCATTGTAAATGGCCATGATGCGTTCTGCAGGAATATTCAACGCTTTGCGGATACGTTCGCATTCGAAATGAGATACGGTAATGATTTTTTTACACTTCTTTAAGATGCGGGGTACCACCAGTCGACGATAGTACCATCCCATTTCCTGATAAAGTGAGGGGCTGCGATGCTGTCGGGGTTCTAAGTAGATGATATCGTGCAAGGTCAGTACCAATGGAACGGGACACCAGAGAGGGGCAGTATTGGAAGTGCAATGCAACAAATCCGCTCCAATACGCTTGACAGCACGTGGTAGTGCTACTTGTTCCCACAGAGGGTATGTGGGGCAATTGATTTCCACGATAAACAAGTTATGGCTTTCCGTTAGACAACGATCTTCACCCGGAGCAACGAGGATATAATATTCGTTACCATCATCTCTTTTCTGCAACTCACGTATGGTTTCCAAAGCAACGAAATCCATTCCGTGCTTGTTAGAACGGAATATACGTTGGGCTTCTATGGCTATCTTCATAGTATACTATTCTTTTTTCTGGTCTCTTTTCTTTGTCTTTATCAGTCGCTTAATGTGGCTAATATTTGAGGTGAATACCAAGATGGGAAAAGCCCATATTGCTTTTCCGAAACGTTTGGATATTTCTCCTTCGGGCATTGCCATGAGAAAGCTCAGTCCGATTGCAACTATCAATATATACCATTTCGGACTTAAAGTCCAGTCCATTATACTGATAATTATAGTTATCAGTATAAGACAAGCTATCAGTAAAAATCGTGAAGGTAATAACCATTGGAAGAGCTTATTGGCATAATCCCACTCTCCCCGAAGTAAGGCAAAGGGGAGTTTTCTCAAAGCAAAGATACTACTACTATATTGAGAACGAAGCCAGCCAATACGTCGTGCTTCATACCCGTTAGCACTCTCTTCTTTTTTACTGTAACATACAACTTCTTCCAGATATTCGGTATAAATATTTTGTTTCAGAAGTGCTGTTTCCATGGCTTTACTCAGGTCTGAACCTTTTAGCGTTGGAGCTATTTCATGAAACATTGGGAAATCGAAAGCCATGGAAGAACCAATTAATGCTGATGAAAATCCCATACGGGTGTGAGCTTTACGGAAGAGATTGTTGTTGATTTCTTCGCTGGTGGCATTAAGTATAGCAATACTGGTAGTCAGATTCTCAGTCATACGGTGCGCTTGTATAGCATCACATCCTGAATAATAGGCGTTATTGAAAAGGTCAAGCGCATGAGGAACGATGCGGTTATCTGAGTTAAAGATTATTATCATGTCATATTCTTCAGGGGAATAACGCTCCATAACTTGTTGGATAGCGTATACCTTGGTACACTGTTCTTTATCGGGTACTACAATGTTGACAGGCATTTGTAAGAGCATAATAAGCTCTTCCTCTGGTAACTGGGTGGCAGCTACGGCTATATCATACTTATCGCGCGGATATTGCTGAGTATCCAAGAAATTGTTGATTGAATTGATCACTTCTTTACCATTACGTAGCACTGTGAAAAGTACCAAAAAACGATGTTTCTTCTTTGCTGTAGGATAAGGATTTTTGTATTTACCCAGTGAGAACAATGCACAAATAAATAAATATACTACTGGGATAGCCATTAAAAGGAATAACACGGCATCAGCTATTTGTAAGGCATTGTTGTTTTCGTCCATCCACCAATCGGGATTGAATATGGAAAAAATGTCATTTATCATATTGTCTCAATTTTGTTATTTACTTTTGATGATTCTTTTTCTTGCGTTATCTGTCGATCTATATAAGGACCATTTAATATGCATGCCATAAAAGTGAACAGTATGAACTGAGTATTAGGCTGGCTGAAGAACTGATTGCCGTAAGCACTCAACATAAGTCCGAATAATCCGCAGAGCATTGCAGTTAATATTGCTTTAAGTTGCTTATCTTTCACTCTGAACATGATGAGGTAACATCCCCACAACAGCATGACAATCAAAATTGCAATGTGTATTATTAAACCTACGATTCCTGTTTGTACCCATATCTTTATATAATAGGAGTCTACTGGAATAGTGGTGATATAGCGATTACCATATTTCTGAGCTTCTACACCTGCTAATCCCATACCTTCACCGAAAGGTTTGTCTTTTAAGTACTCAGCAATTAACCTCTGGTTATCAAGACGGACGTTGAAGGATGCATCTTCATTTGGACGAAAGGCTGTACGCATACGACGTATAAATTGGTTGCCTTCACCAATGTAAGTGAAAGCGAAGAATATATAGATAAATATTCCTAAAATACCACCTGTTAGGGTTAACTTAATATTTTTGATAACGAGACAGAAGAGTATTAAGCCGCCAAGTGGTACTATCATGGCTCCACGTGTGCCAGACATGAAAAGTCCGATTAATCCTAAAATAGATATGATAAAATAGAAAATACGAAGTCTTTTTTCCGGGGTATTAAATGCTATAATAGCATAGACTATTGTAATATTGCCCATATTGGAACCAAAGTTTCCAGCATCGGAAAAGATAGAGAAATAACGAATTCCAGTACTCAGCAAGTGCGTACGATAACTGTCACTGGCATATAGCCAAGTGATTTCAAAACGGTCGAATCCGATATATTTCTGTATCATCATCTTGATAAAAGCAAAAATAGTATATATGGCTATTGCCATAATTAATATTTTCACCAATTTATATCGTGATAACAATACGGAACAGAATATTGCAAAAAGTAATGCACTTGGATAAAAACCGCGCATATTTATCCAGGCTTCAGTCAATCCACGAGGATTAAGTACTTCCATGAAGCAGAAAAGAAACCATACGGCATAGCCAAGAGTCATAACATTAATAGAACGTTTCCAATTGAGGTCTCGAGTGGTGAATGCATGGAATAACATACATGCAAAGAAATAAATTAATGCGATTTCTAGTATAGCACTAACATTTGATTGCCGCATGAGTATTCTGGCAATAACACCCCAAAAACCAGCAACAATACCATAAGATAATAGACTGACAATGGGGTTTTTGACAGATACACTAAAAAATAATGCAGCAAAAGGAAATATGGCAATTAAAAATATACTACTTACGTCACCGGATGTACCGAAATAAGCAATAGCTGCCAGTCCACTAACCAATATGATAGCAGTCAGTACTCTGGTGGATATATATTGACTCTTTTGTAACATTTTTTATTTAACAGCGGCTTTTTTGGAGGTTAATCCTAATTGTGCTAATCGACTGAAGAAACTATGTAATGGCGTATGTGGTGGCAATTCACCTGTGAAGGATTCTACGACTTCACGATCTGCATTGTTCAGATAAAGTGCCAATGGAGCATCGCCTAAGATTTCTTTTATGGATTTCAAACGCGCATCGTCATCTTTACCCCACAAACGACATGCGTTAGCTATGAGCAAATTGAAGTCTGCTTGTTTCACTACTTCTAATGGAAGTGTGGCACTATTGATAGCTGGATATTCTACTAAAATGATGTCTGGTTGCTGTTCTGCATCATTTAACTCCCAAAAGTCTGATAACTTTTGAGCTTGAACATAATGTTTATCTTCTATCTCAAAATCAATTCCGTATTTTACAATACGCACATGGAGTCCTTCAGTAGCCCAATATTCAGCAAAATATTTGGCAAGGAAAGATTTTCCTTCCCGCTCTTCCATGCTAAGTAAATTGATAACGGTAGGACGTCCGGGAACAAAATATCTGTTCAACTGCCGACATACGTAAGCGGCAGCACGTCGGTTACATGCTTTGAGGAAACCACGATATTTTAAGTTGCTGATACCATTGAATGCAGCAATGACAGGTAAACCGCTCAGACGGTGGCTACGTTCAGGATCACGTAAAGTATGGTCTAATAACTCAATGATAAGGAAGTAACCGGTAATGAATACTAAACTACCAATAAAAGCTGCCAAAATATAAAAAGCGCGTCTCCGTCCATTGTCAGTCAGTGGATATTCAGGTGGGGCCATAATTTGTAGATTAGCAGTAGTCATTTTAAGATTTTGTAGTCGTAAGCGTGCTTCAGATAAACCACGCAACTGCTCACGATAGGTATCTTCGGCAATACCGATGGCACGCTCTTTACGTTTTACTTGTGTACCTACGGGAGAGAATGTTTGATATTGGTCAAATATATCACCTCTACGGTCTTGCAAAACTTTTAATTCAGCTTTTGCTTTTGCTTCATTAATACACGCCAGCAACCATTCATCTACCATGTTTTGAATACCGACCCCTTCTTTTGAAAAGCTGTATTCGTTCAGATTATCTGAAAGCTGACTGATCGTATTTTCTGATTTTTTTAAAGCCGTTCTATCTTTAATAAGTTTCTCATTTTGCTCACGATTTTTATCTGAAGTAAATATTTCTTGTTCCAAGATGTCCTGGTTCAGATTAGTGATTTTTTCAAGTTCTTTCAGTAAATTTGTATTGTCGCGCATGATTTTAGCACGGATGTCCATTTTGTCTTCAAGCATTTGGCGGAGTGATACTGCACCTTCATATGTACGCTTAGCGGCTTCTTCACGATCATCAACCTCATACTTCGTTACAGCTAATGCTTTGGTTTGCTCATCATAGTTGATTACTTGTTTTTCAACATTGTAGTGCATCAAATCATCTTCTTCCGCAGTTAATTTTTGTTTAGCAAGTCGAACTTGTTCTTCAAAATAAGCTATGACGTTATTTGTTGCACTGAAGCGGAGTATTTCGTATGCTTTTAAAAGTTCGTCTTCCAAAATTTTAATTGTATTTTGGGCTATACCAGGATCGCTACACGTATAAGTGATGTTTATTAAATCGCTGACACCTAGCCGTTTTATCTCAATTTTGTCTAATGCCTTGAAGCTATAAAAAGGAACGGGGCGACTATACATGGAGTACACAAAATTGCCTGCACTTTCTTTGCGGTACTTTCTTAGATTTTCGATGGTTTTGTCCAATGAGGAACGGTCAACCAAAGCTTGCACCTCCTTAGGAGTTGATTGTAATAGTTGGCGGTAGTGCTTGGCTTGGATATACATATTGTCGGTCCATTCATCTCCATATACTAAGTTAGTGGCAAGTAGTCGGAGAGAAACATTTTCCAGTGTGCTTTTAGATTTTGCAATATTGATAATATTGTCAAAAGTACTATTAACATTGATAATTTTGCTACCGTCAATGGATGTTTCATTAGTAACACCTGCATACAAACTACTATCTACAGTGTAGTTGAAGGGTAGGAATTGTGTGAAGTAGATTACCAAAGCCGTAACGATAAGGCTACCCCACAAGAGCCAATAACGGATGCGATAGAAAAATTGGGTAATAAATCGTGCTATATCCATAATGCCTTATTTCTCTTTAATGATTTTTACATTGGTCAACATCTCAAGAAGGATGATAGCGTTGTGTAAGGATACACGACTTTCAGCATAGCTGGTTACTGCACTCGAACGACGGGCACGTTCCAGAGATAATGATATAATGTCTATCTTTCCTTGTATAAAGTTGTTTTCGGAAATTTTCATTTGGGCGTTATATAGGGCAGCATTTTCTGCTTTTGCTTTGATAGTGGCGAGTTGAGCGGTTACGTTATTATATGCTTCCAGTATTTTGAGTTTCCGTTCTTCCATCACTTCATCCTGTGTATATTGTAATTGCTCTATTTGATAACGATAGTCCTTCAGTTTAAGTGGGCGGTTGAACAAATCGCCCAAACCTACGCTGAAACTGGCTCCTAAATTGAATGTATGCCGAGTACCAACAGATGTGGATTGATACCAATCAACGAGTGTTTCGCTACTTTCGTTTAAGGTATTAAAACGCCCAAAGGAATAATTACCATTTAAACGAAAGTAATTCCACCAGCTCCGTTTTTCTATGCGGTATTTGTTTCTTACCTGATCAACTTGAGACTGAGCACGTTTTACAGTAGCGTTTTCAGTTACAGCATCCAAAAAGACAGAAAGAGGAGGAAGTTCTAAATTATTAATATTTTCAGGCATATCATTGATATTTTGCCTTAGGGTACTTTTTTCTAATTCAGTATCACTATCTCTTAGTAGTTGCAATACTTTGATGCGTTCTTCACGTGTCATTTCCTGCTGAGCTTTTACCTGAATTGAACAGCACAGGAACATAAAGAATAGTACTTTATATATATATATGTTAATTATCATCCTACGTCTCATTGAGTTATTGATTCTATGGGTTATACATTTTCTTTTTGTACGAAAGCTGTTAGCGTCTTAAAAATAATTTTCATATCTAGCCAAAAAGAGAAATCCCTAGCATATTTAATATCCAGTTGTTTCCGTTCTTCTGCTGACATTTTTCCGGAATCACCTCTTTTTTCCACTTGCCATAATCCTGTTAGTCCTGATGGAGCCATGAAGCGATCAATGTAAGCATCACTAGTTAGTAATTCAGCTTCATATAGTGGGAGAGGGCGATTACCTACAATGCTCATATCACCTTTTAAGATATTGAATAATTGTGGTAATTCATCAATACTGTATTTACGTATAAACCGCCCAACGCGAGTGACTCGTGGATCATTTTCAAGTTTGACAAATGTATTTTGCTTTATTACCTCTTTCTTTTTTATGAAGTCTTCCTCAGTAATCACAAAATCATCTGAGATCAATAAACTTTCTTCTTCATCAGTTGTTCCTGCAAGATCATCAAAACGAATTTCGGGGCCTTCATTGGAATTTTCAACTTCTTCAATTTGGTATTGATTGAGTGCATTCAACTCTTTCAGACGCTTGTCTGCATTGGTATACATTGAACGAAATTTCAAAAAATTGAAAATCTGATAGTTGGATCCGACACGTTGCGATTTATAGATTATTTTTCCTTTACTTTCCAAACGTATTGCGATAGCTGTACCTATTAATAAAGGAGAAAGAATGACAATAGAAATGCTGGCAAAGAAAATATCAAAAGTCCGTTTCCACAAAGGAAGACGAAATGTATTCAATACTTTGCGATGTGTCTCACTGAATTCTTTCAGTTTACTCTCTTTACGTGCTTTGAGATATGCATTCATGCGTTGGATACTATCTTCTTCAGCATGTGGTGGAAGTGTATTATTAACCCCAGCCTGTAAATAAGATTTTCTATATTCAGGTTTTAGTGCTTTAGTAATAAGGGTAATATAAACTCGAGGATACCGTTTACGTAAGTAGGTAATTTCAATACAGTCTGCTTCACGCACATCTGTTTGTTCGTAAAGAATGGATATGTTATATCGTTCACGAATACCGTCAATAACTTTCGCTGCTTTTTGTGATGAAGAGACAGCTACGAACATACCACCCGTAACTTTACTAAGATGGTCAATGATTATTCGGTTATTTCCGATATAGATGTAATACAACATGTGTCTTTACGTGTTTTGTTGTTAATCAGATAAATTTCTTGAGGCGTACTTTCAGTTCCATAGGATTGAAAGGCTTCAGTATGTAGTCCACAGCTCCTTCTTCAAGCAAACGGATACGTTCAGTAGTACTTTCTTCACTAGAAAGCATCATAACTGGGATATGTTTAAACAACTCATTACTTTTAAGGTAATGGAGAAATTCCGAACCTGTCATTTTCGGCATACGTATGTCGGATATGATCAAGTCTGGTTCATTACCTTCGTGTAACCAATCGATAGCTTTCAAGGGATCTTCACAGTACACAAAATCATACTCTTTTCCCAAATACATAGAAAGTACTTTGCCTATGGAGGCTTTATCATCCACTAATAATATCTGTTTCATTATTATAATTTATAATTGTTCTCTACCTGTTATTTATTATCTATAAACTTTTCCTTCATTAGGGTACTTATACCAATCTTGGCTAACGTTACGGTTGCGAGCCCAGTCTAAAAACTTAGGATAAGCACAGTCGTTGTTATCTTTTTGATTACTGATATTGATGCTTTCGTTGGGGTAACGGAAATTAGGAACACAGATTGCCCATGTGTTATTACCAGCTAATTCAAGATTGGTCTCTTGAACAGTACCCGCATTAGTAGCACCGTATTTCCAGAATTCATAGAGGTGGACTTCCACACGCTTTTCCATGCTTTTATATTTGTACGCAATGAAAAAGTCTAAATTATCTTTGGTGATGATTGGATCTTCCTGTTGATAGGCATTGTTTTGCTCTATTTTAACTTTGCAAGTGTAGACTGGAGCTGTCGCCCTTCCTGTATTTACCATTGTTCCGGAAGATACCCCAAATACTCTGTGTGCATTTCCAAAAAGTGGGATTGTCATATCGTTCTCAATACCTGTACTGAACATGGAATTAAGCAAAGTTGCTTGGAATTGATCTTTATCTCCACTAAAACTGATATTGCCAATAGCTGATTTTTCTATTCCAACAATACGTAATCCGGCACCAATCGTTTTGGTAGCCCCGGCAGCTGCTAAAGCGACATTAAGATAGGTGGACGTGATTTTATTGTCTGCTCCACGATCGTATTCAATGGTTACATCCAATACGATGTCATTAAAGTCGTAGTCTCCTACAAGAGGATAATTGTCTTCGAATACATAAGTAAAAGGCATTGGGTCAGAAGGAATTTCACTTCCTTCTCCTGGATTGTTACCTTCACCGGTACAGTCTCCTTTAGGGATGATGACAGGGGATTCTCCCCATTTAGAGAAGTAAGTCAGTTGGCCTATGTATCTCCAAGTATCATTGCTCCAATTACTATTAAAACTGTTAAACTCAAAATAAATATTTCCTTGGGCAGTGTTAGGATTAAGTTGAATATCTGCTAATGTCCCTACTTTAATAAGTGAGGGTTGCGAACTACCTGTAAATATTGTCTGCATAAAAGACGCTTTATTTATGGTAATCATGCAATTGTCACCCAGAGTTATTTTCTTCCCTCCCCAAGTTGCAGGGTACTCATTGATAATGGCGGCACAATTATCACCAAGAGTTAAATCTCCCCGGAATTCGCCGGCTATATCTAAGTAGCACCCATTTTCAATATAAGTATTGTTAGTGGTTGAGGTGATTTTTGCATGTCCTTGGTTAATTAGCTTTCCGCCGCTGGTTATATCTAATGTTCCTATTTGAAGAGTACCATTATTATATAAAATACCTTGGGTATCTATACCAACATAAGATACCTGAAGTGTGCCGGCATTATAATTATATCGCTTGTAAGATCCGTTGGAATAATAAATCTTGTTTCCGTTTACTATTCCGCCTTTATATATCATTAAACGGCTATTTTCTATAAATGACAATGTTTGAGAATCCGGGATTGTGATTTCTCCTCCATTCATTACATAGAAGTCTATTCCACGTTGTATATTTAATCCCATAGTGGGATGCCATTTACCTAAGATGATGATAATGGCAGGATTATCATAAGATAAACCATTTTTATTGATAATACCTGTATATACGTTTCCTGCTGATATCTTATATACTTTTCCATTCAATAAATCTGTTTGGGACGTAATCTCTTCCGCCTCTTTTAGCATTGCATTGATGTCGGTTTCTGAATATTCAGGGGTGTATGTTTCAATTGAAACAGATCGTGTCATAGAACGTGTATGGGTAGCATTGCCGAATGTTGTGCTCACTTCTCCATTAACTATAGATACATAGCGGACCACGTTACGGTTATGCGCATCAGTACGGCATACAAACACATCTGTTAATGTGATAGGACAGTCCATTGTAGTAATGAAAGAAACATTATTGCTCATAGTTCCTTCTGCTAATAATTTAGCTGTGGAATTTGCTATTAAAGGATTACTGTCGTAAATGCGAATGATGTAGTCTGTTTCAGAGTCTTCGTATACACTTATGTTAACTTTTACTTGTCTGGTCATTTTCCAATCCATCTGCGGGTCGATGTCTTTGACAGGGAACTTATCCTCATAAGTTGCTTTAACCTTTTCGGGGCTAAAGACATCTTTTTCGCAGCTACTAAGAACACATAAAGTGACTAATAGGGCTGACAAAAATAGACTTATTCTAAGTTTCTTTTCCATGACCTTGTTTGTTTTGCTTGATTAATAACAAAAATACGTACAATTAAGATAATAACAATTTTTATAAGGTTTAAAAAGATTGTTTATTAGTGATTTTTAACTATATGATAGGGCATTCTGAATAATACCTTTCCTTATTGCTGAAAAAGCCGATGAATAAGGGGTTCATCGACTTTTTGCGTTATTAGAAAATCAAATTATTTTTTGAATACTTGCCCGTTATGTTTTTTATACCAGTCTTTGTTTTCTTTACCTCCAGAAGTAACCCAATTGACGAACTCTGTATAAACATCTTTTATGTTTTTTGTCTCTAGTGGCCAAGCGAACGTATCCGGAATAACTATACCCCATGTTAGATTTTCGTTGCTTAAATAATACCGTTTAGAAGATAATGAAGAGTCATCATTAGCTTGTCCAAACAATGTGGTATTAGCCAAGTCTGTTGGTGCATATCCTGCTATATGTACTTCCGTACGTTTGGTTCTTTGATCGGCGGCTTTTGTGATAATGAATACATCAAGATTGTTTATGTTGAATGCTGACGAAGAAATTTTGTCAGATTCTGTGAATTCAAAGCGCACTGCATATTGGGGCAGATCGGCTTTATTAGTCGAAGCGGTCTGGTATGTATTAATGAATGGCCTGTCGGTGAAACCAAATTCAGCATGGGCACTTTCAAATAATATCAGTGTAGGCAAGCTTTGTCCGGCCTCAAAAGAAGCATTATTCCCCTTAATGGTGAAAGTGCTTGGAGTAACGCTAGCTGGTAAACCTAGGAAGCGAATACCAACCCCTACGATTTTACTTGCACCAACTGCTTCAAGAGTGATATCAAATTGAGCGCTTTTCAAATTACCATTTGAATTTGCTTGGGTTGATCTGTTGTTTAATGTTAAAACAATGTCATTGAGGTCAAAGTCACCATATTTAGGCCAGTTATCCTCAAATACATAAGTGTAAGTCGTTGCATCATCTACAACGGGGATTTCCGGAGTATATGGATCTTCACCTTCGTTGCCTTCATTGAAGATACCACCACAGGTTTCAATTGTATATTTGGATTCGTCATAACCAGTGCTAGCAACAGATGCATCTATGTGTGAACGTTCGGGGTTATATTGCTTTCCTTCCAAAACCATATTTCCTTGTACGTATGTATGCCATTCAAAATAGATATTTTCCGCCTTAATCATAGAACGATCTTCTTTCGCCTTGTTAATGGCTTTAAATGTAACTTGGCTGCCAGATTGAACTTTGAATTCTTTAGCTTTGATCATGGAGCCGTCAATCAGCGTGTATTGAGCACTGTTTAAACTCTCTACAAGTGGAACCGGTAGCCATTCTTTATCACTCGGGTTAGTTCTACCTCCGGTTATAGAAGCTTGATCCAATACTACATTTCTGAATTTGAATGTATTTTTTACAATCAAAAGGCAGTTGTTATAAAGGAAGTCAGTCGAAGAGTTTTCTAATATATTTACTTCGATTGTACCGCTGTTTACAATCGTGGCTCCAGCTTGTATACGGTTACCTTTTATAGTGGCTTTTTTATAATTTGCAATAAGACATGCTGCGGAAGTTTTGTTGGCTTGCATATACGCATTCTCGGCTGTTAGGCTGATTGTGCCATGGTTGTAAATCTGAGAACTGGTGATGATGAATTTATCCTCTACTTGGAAAAGGGCATCGGAAGCATTATACAATACAGTACCAGTATTAAGCCCATTCTGTCCGGATACTTCTTTTGCTTTTATAGTACCGAAGTTTTTGATAACAACATTGGTAGCTGTACTAAATATATTACAGTTTACTTCACCTCCACTTTGTACGGTGAGGGAAGACTTATCTGATACCATAAAAGTACCGGAGGTAGATGTGATTTTACCACCATTCAGAACGATGATGTCTATCCCTTGGGGGGTGATGTTTCCATTTACATTCCAGGTTCCTTGTATATATACTGTAGCGTTGGCTCCATTATAAGAATGAAGCACTTGGGATAAAGTTTCACCTGGCTTTATGATATAGGTAGACCCGTTAGGTAATTGATTTCCGTTGATAATAGATGCGGATTCTGAAGGGACATTATAAGTCTCTTCTGTATATCCGGGATCTGTAACATTGTCCCAGCCGGATGTTCCAACTGATGAAGCACGCGTTACCGCTCTGGAGGTAGTTGCAGTGTAATATAGCTTACAATTCAATGAACCGCCATTTTCAGGTACTGCGTATGCGTATACTTCCTTCCGCTGATTAGGGTCAGTTTGGCGAATATAAAGGAATTCGACAGTCTTGGGAATATTAACTTCAGCAATATAGTTAGCGCTTTGTTTTGCCGGCCCCGCTGCAATGGGAGTTGCGGTTTCGTCAGCCAAAGGGTTACTGGTAAATACCTCAATTGCATATTGATATTTTCCATTGAACGCATCTTTTACCTCAACATTGAGATTGACGGTGTTAATCATGGACCAATTGAAACCATCGGGGGCATTGAAGCCTTCTCCCAAAGGATTTTCTGTTGGTGTTGCCTGCGGCTCCTTGCTAGGATCGTAAACATCATCCGCACAACTAGCTAAGAACATGGTGCTCACCACGGTAGCCATTACTGATAATCGGTTAATTAGTTTCATAATCGATAAAATAATACATATTGATTTACTGGCTTATTCTGATCATTGGCCGTCGAGAGCGCGCATTTCTTGCATATTCTCGCCACAAAGATAGAGATAAATTTGATATAACAACAAAAAAAGTTGTTTTTTTGTTGCATATAGATGATTTATTTATTAAATATGAGTACTATAGCTAAGTCTTAATAACTTGTAAATTCTGGTCAGTTTGTCTTTTGGGTATACGAAATGAAGCGAAATTATAGTCAACAGAGATTTTCTGCTGCTATAATCCGTCAATCACAAGCTTTATGCTTTTTTTTAGTTTATGCTTTGGTGATTTCTCCCGCAAGATCAGAGTTCATCCGGTAGCGGATTTCGGCTTGATTGAGACCATGGCCAAGGAGGAACATAAGTTTGGTTACTGCACATTCGGGAGTACTGTCGTATCCGCTGATGACGCCTGCTTGCAGCAATTTCAGTCCGGTTTCGTAGCGTCCCATTTCGACTACGCCACGTTGGCATTGAGTGATGTTGACAATAATGATGCCACGTTCTGTGGCGTCCTTCAGTTGGCGGATGAACCATTCCTTCTGAGGAGCATTTCCGGAACCGAATGTTTTGAGTACAACCGCTTTCAGACCCGGGACATGGAGAACAGAATTGATGATGCTTTCCTGGATACCGGGAAAAAGAGTGAGCATAACCACATTGGTATCGAACAGGTAATGAGGCTTCATGGGACGCGTCGGATCAGGACGGCGGATGATGTGGGCGTCATATTTGATGTGGATGCCTGCATGGGCCAATGAGGGATAGTTGAATGAACGGAATGCGTTGAAGTTTTCGGCATTGATCTTTGTGGTGCGATTACCGCGCATCAATTCATTTTCAAAAAAGATACACACTTCGGGAACGATGGGGGTACCATCGGGATTCTTTGCCGCAGCTATTTCTATAGAGGTAATAAGATTTTCTTTTCCATCTGTACGCAGAGTGCCGATAGGGAGCTGAGAGCCGGTGAGAATGACGGGTTTAGCCAGATTCTCAAGCATGAAACTGAGAGCAGAAGCCGTATAAGACATGGTATCGGTTCCATGAAGAATGACAAAGCCGTCGAAGTAATCATAATTGTAGTTGATAATCTTTACGATTTTTGCCCAAAGCGAAGGCTCCATGTCAGAAGAGTCAATAGGAGGATCAAACTGATAGGAAGAGATGCGATAATTGAAACGTTTCAGTTCGGGAACATGTTTGAGAAGATGATCGAAGTTGAAATTTTCAAGCGCACCTGTCTCTGGGTTCTCTATCATGCCGATGGTTCCACCGGTATAAATTAACAACACGGATGGGTAGTCAGTCTTCATAAACATAACCGGGTTTGATTATTTTAGGTGCAAAGATAGGAAAAAAATAGTGATTAGGGGTAAGTGGTTAGTGATAAGTGGCATTTTGCCATTACAATGTCATTTACTTATCACTAATCCACTCCTTTCAATCACTTCTTCAACCCTTCTTTCAACTGTGTGATCGCCTTTTCCGCATCTCCTTCAGCTTCATTCAGCAGGGTGACGAATCGGCTACCGATGATAGCACCGGAAGAGTTGGCACAAGCGGCGTCGAATGTCTGTTTGTTACTGATGCCGAAGCCAACCATGCGGGGATTGCGCAGGTGCATATCCTGTATCTTTTTGAAATAAGCTTGCTTCTGGCTATCGAAATCTTTCTGGGCACCGGTAGTAGCAGCGCTGGATACCATATAGATGAAGCCGTCGGTATGTTCGTCGATTTCACGGACACGAGCCTCGCTGGTTTCGGGGGTGATGAGCATAATGACACGGATATCGTAACGGTCGGCAATAGGTTTATACGTTTCTTCGTAATCTTTGAAGGGAAGATCGGGAATAATAACGCCGTCGATGCCACATTCTACACATTTCTGACAGAAAGCCTCGAACCCGAATTTCATGATAGGGTTGAGATAGCCCATCAGAATGAGGGGAATACGGACATCGCTACGGATATCGCGGAGCTGCTCAAACAAAATACGCAGCGACATACCGTTGCGAAGAGCACGGGTAGCAGCTTCCTGGATAACAATGCCGTCAGCCATCGGGTCACTGAAGGGAATACCGATTTCAATCGAATGGACCCCATTGCGTTCGAGGGTGCGGATGACGTCGGCAGTACCTTCCAGGGTTGGACAACCAGCACAGAAGTAGATGGACAGCAAGTTTTTAGGGCTGTCCTGAAAAAGTTGATTTATACGATTCATGATGTTATTCTAAATTTAATTCGTTCTTAATTCTTTGAGAAAACGTTCGATCCGTTCCACATCCTTGATGCCCGGAGATGTCTCGAAGCGACTGTTGATATCGATACCGGCAAGGCGGGGATGGTGGAATTCTTTCAGAGCTTTGACACTGTAAGAATTGATACCACCGCTAAGCAGGAAGGGGGTACTACCAGTGTAACGTTGCAGAATGCTCCAGTCGAATTGCTGTCCGGAGCCACCGTAGTGGACGGTACGTGTATCGAACAGATAGTAGTCGCAGAAACCTTCATAATCAGATACGGCAAGAAGATCCTTGGGCAAAGCGATGGAAAACGCTTTGATGATCCGGATACCCTGTGAATGAAGGGTGCGGCAATATTCGGGTGATTCGTCACCGTGCAGCTGGACGTAGTTCAGACCGAAACGGTCGACATACATAAGGATGTTTTCTTTGGTTTCGTTGACAAAAACACCGACACGTTTGGCAAGCGTAGGCAGGTACCTGGGTATCTGGTACAGGTATCTGGGGGATTTGGGGTAGAAGATAAAACCGATCATATCTACACCTAATACTTCTACATCGCGGATATTGTCTGCATCGGTCATTCCGCATACTTTGATCATTGTATTCATGGGCTTATGTACCTTAAAAATCACGAATATATGACATTATGTGTGAATTTCCAAATTTATATACCGTGAATGAGTTCTTCCAATGTGCTCCCGGGATCGTCTGTACGCATGAATGTCTCTCCCATAAGGAAACCACGGAAGCCTGCCGAGCGTAGTTCACGGATGGTTTCAGGGTGCGAAATACCACTTTCGGAAACGAGCAGCGGAGGCGTCTGAAAATCAATTTCAGCAACAGCATTTTTTAACTCTTCTGCAATGCGGAAAGAGTTTTCTATGTTGGTGACGAAGCTGCCCAGGTTGCGGTTGTTGACGCCGACCATATCCGTCTCCTTATATATATAGGAGAGTTCGGAGATACTGTGTACTTCGAGCAGAACTTCGAGCCCAAGTTCGTGTGCCTGCATGGTGAGTGTGTGGCACTCGTCAGGTGTGAGGCAGGCGGCAATGAGCAGCACTGCATCGGCACCTACAATGCGGGCTTGCAGAAGCTGATACTTGTCGATGATGAAGTCTTTACGCAGGATCGGGATGTTGACCAGAGGGCGTGCTGTACGGATGTCACGCAGAGTTCCGCCGAAGAACTTTTCATCCGTGAGGATGGAGAGAGCGGAAGCTCCGGCTGTTTCATAAGCAGGAGGGATGAGGTCGGCCTGTGCACTTTCCTTGATCCAGCCCTTGGAAGGGGAACGGCGTTTGAACTCGGCAATGATGCCGGATGAAGAGTTTGCGAGTGCACGCTTCATGCTGCGGACGGGTGTTGTGCCGGAAGCTCCGGTTCCGACAGTTTCCTGCATCATGGCAGCAGCTTGCTCTTGCAATTGACTGAGGGAGACTGCTTGCTTTTGCTGCTCTATCTCAATCCGCTTGTGGGCGATGATTTCGGATAAAATATCTTTCATTGTTTTTGTTTTTTGAGTTGACGAGGGGACGAGTTGACGAGGGGGGAAGGGCTGCGCTGTACTTGTGAGCGAATTTGCCCAGCCATCATGCCGAAAGGCCTTGTTCCCTTGTTAACTAGTTCCCTTGTCAACTATTAATCATTATAAACTTCTTCAACGTCTCCAGCGCCCGTCCACTTTCCAGCGATTGGCGAGCGATGGCAATGCATTCTTCGATTTCCTTTTCAGGTTCCATCACTTGGATGGCGAAGGCGGCGTTGACAATGACACATTGCGTTTGGGCACGTGTGGCACGGTTATTAAGGATGTTATCAAAGATGCGGGCGGCATCCTCTTTGCAGGCTCCGCCGAAGAGCTCTTCGGGTTGCGCGGCATTGAAACCCAGCGCTTGCGGACGGTAAATCCGTTCGTAATTGCGCGTCATAACTTTGAATTCGTCCGTGAGGGAGATTTCGTCGTAGCTATCGAGACTGTTGACTACCGCAAAATCGATACCGAGTTTGTAAAAAACATTTGTGTAGAGTCGCATCTGTGCAAGATCGGCCACACCGAGCAACTGGTAAGTAGGCTTGCAAGGATTGACAAGCGGGCCAAGAAGGTTGAATAGTGTACGTACTCCCAATGCCTTGCGCACAGGGCCGACGAACTTCATTGCCGGATTGAAAAGTTGGGCGTGCAGGTAGGCGATGTTACACTCGTCCATGCTGCGTTTCAACTTGTCGGGATCATTGGTGAAGCGGATGCCGTGTTGCTCCATGACATTGCTTGCCCCACTGACGGAAGTGGCACCATAATTGCCGTGTTTGGCAACTTTGTAACCGGCTCCGGCCACCACAAAACAGGCACAAGTGGAAATGTTGAACGTGTTCTTTCCATCACCTCCCGTACCTACGATATCGATAGGTCGATAAGGCGCGAAGTCGATAGGGATACGAGTCTCCATAAGGGCTTCGCGAAAGCCGATTAGTTCATCTACTGTGATGCTACGCATCTGAAATACAGTGAGTAATGCGGAAATCTGTGCTTCGGGGTAAGCTTCCCGGGTGATGTTCAGGAGAATTTGCTTGGTTTCTTCCGAAGTAAGCTCTTCGTGGTTGAAGAGACGGGTTAATATATCTTTCATTTTCTTATTTACGATTAGACGATTTACAATTTACGATTGAAAATTCTGTTGTGTTCGGAATGCCTCACTTTAGTGTTTGAAATGTGGCATTTCAGACGCCTTTCAGCCAGTTGCCTACAATCTGTTTTCCATCGGGAGTCAATACCGATTCCGGGTGAAATTGGATGCCGTGAACATCGTATTCCCGATGTTTCAGTGCCATGATTTGACCTTCGGAGCTGATGGCGGTGATAACCAATTCTTCGGGAAATCCGTCCGTATCCACTACCCAGGAGTGATAACGGCCGACTGGAATTTCTGTAGGAAGACCGGAGAAAATGTAATCTTTATTCTTTGTTTTTACATTCGTTTGTATGCCGTGAAAGACTTCACTCAGATTGGTGAGTTTCCCGCCGAATGCTTGTCCGATGGCCTGTTCACCTAGGCAGACGCCAAGTATGGGTTTTCGTCCTGCGTAAGTGCGGATGACCTCTAATAATAAGCCTGCCTCCTCGGGAATGCCGGGGCCGGGTGAAAGGATGATCTTATCATATTTCTCCAATTCCTCAAGCTCAAATTTATCATTGCGTAGCACATCTACTTCTGCGCCGAGTTCTTTTACCAGATGGGCAAGGTTGTAGGTGAAAGAGTCGTAGTTGTCTATGATTACTGTTTTCATAATTTCATTTACAATTTACAATTTACAAAGTACAATTTTTTAAGTACAATTTACAAAGTACAATTTGGCTGCGCTATGTACGCCGCATGGCAAATTGTACTTTGTACATTGTACATGAATTTACATTTTCTCCGCCATTACGATTGCCTTTTTCAGTGCTCCCAGTTTGTTGTTCACCTCTTGCAACTCGTATTCTTCATTGCTCTTGGCTACGATGCCGCCGCCTGCTTGAAACCAAAGTACACCGTTGCGACTGACGAAAGTACGGATGGTAATGGCCTGGTTCAGTGAACCGTTCAGTCCGATGAAGCCGATGCAACCGCCGTAAGCGCCGCGATTGTGCGGTTCCAGTTCGCTGATGAGTTGCATGGCGCGTACCTTGGGTGCACCGCTCAGAGTACCTGCCGGAAAGGTGTCGATGAATGCTTTGATGGGGAGGGCATCTTCGTTCAGCGTACCGCTGACGCGGCTTACCAGGTGGATAACATGACTGTAATATTGCATTTCCTTGTAGAAATCCACTTTTACATCGTGGCAGTTGCGGGAAAGATCGTTACGGGCGAGATCGACCAGCATGACATGCTCTGCATTCTCTTTGGGATCATCATGCAGGTATTGGGCGTTCAGCGCATCCTGTTCGGGATCTCCGGTGCGCTTGGTAGTACCGGCGATGGGGTCGATGTAGGCGTGGCGGCCTTCGATGCGGCAGTGCGTCTCGGGTGATGAACCGAAGATGCGGAAACCTCCGAAATCGAAATAGAACAGATAAGGAGAGGGGTTGATGCTGCGCAAGGCACGATAAAGTTTGAAGTCATCGCCTACGAAACGTTGTTCGAAACGGCGGGAGAGAACAATCTGGAAAACATCCCCACGCAGGCAGTGGGCAATTCCCTGACGGATATTTGCTTTATGCTGTTCGTCGGTCAGTGGGGAAGTGGTTTCACCAACAGCACGGAAATCATAGGCGGTGTAATTGCGGTTATTGATGGCTTTCTGCACCGTATCCAGTTCACTTTCTTCACCGGGGGCAAGCATTTCAAGAAGTACCATTTCGTTCTTAAAGTCGTTGAAGACAATGAGGTATTGATACAAGATGTAGAGCATATCCGGTGCGTCGTTGGTGGCTTCGCGGCTATCTTTTACGGGAATATTTTCAAAATAGCGTACGGCATTGAAAGAGGTGTAGCCATAAAGACCGCAGTAATTGGCATATTCGCCTTCCACATGGAAGCGGCCGAGGAAATCCTCTAAAGCTTTTTCTACAGGATATTCCGGTGTGATGGGGCGTTCTTCGCGAGTGCCGTCGGGTAGGCGGAAGATGGCTGTTCCATGGTCGATGCTGACGCTTGCCAATGGACAGAGTCCGATGAATGAACGGTTATTTTCACTGCCGTGATAGTCGGAGCTTTCCATGAGTGCACTTTGGGGAAAGACGTCGCGGACTTTAAGATAGGTACTTACAGGAGTGTGCAAGTCCCCAAGAATAGTACGACTATGTGTTTGATAGTTATATGTATTCATAACCCTTTAATTTTTAATTTATAATTTTTAATTATTAAGATACGTCTCTATATCCTTGTCTCCACGTCCCGAAACGGTCAGTACAACAACATCATCGGGTTTGAAGTTCAGCTTTTCGAGGGCACCGAGGGCATGGGCACTTTCCAGGGCGGGGATGATACCTTCCAGTTTCGTCAGTTCGTAGGCGGCGCGGATGGCTTCATCATCATTAACAGCAAGTACGATGGCACGTTTTTGTGCAGCCAGATTGGCATGCATGGGGCCGATACCCGGGTAATCCAGTCCGGCAGAGATAGAGTAGGGCTCTTCGATCTGGCCGTCTTCGTTCTGAATGACGTAAGTGCGTGCACCGTGAATGATTCCCATCTGTCCGAGGGCGATGGTAGCGGCAGTCATACCTGTATCTATTCCTTTACCACCGGCTTCGGCGAGGACGATCTGCACGCGGCTATCGTCGATATAATGGTAAATGGTTCCGGCGGCATTGCTACCACCACCTACACAAGCGATAAGATAGTCGGGGCAGTCACGGCCTTCTTTCTCAATGAGTTGCTTTTTGATTTCCTCGCTGATGACGGATTGCAGGCGAGCCACCATGTCGGGATAAGGATGGGGACCAACTGTGGAACCGATGATGTAGTAGGTATCGGCAGGATGACAACACCAGTCGCGGATTGCCTCGTTGGTAGCATCTTTCAGCGTCATATTTCCGGAAGTGACGGGGATGACGGTTGCACCCAGCATCTTCATTTTTTCTACATTGACATGCTGGCGTTCTACATCCGTTTTTCCCATGTAGACGATACATTCCATGTTCATCAGGGCACATACGGTGGCAGTAGCTACGCCGTGTTGGCCGGCACCGGTTTCGGCGATGATGCGATGCTTGCCCATGCGGCGTGCCAGAAGAATCTGTCCGATAGTGTTGTTAATCTTGTGAGCTCCTGTATGGTTCAGGTCTTCACGTTTGAGGTAGAGCTTGCAACCATACTTTTCGGAAAGCCGGCGGGCATAGTAGAGTGGGGAAGGACGTCCTACGTAGTCACGCAGCAATTGGTCGAACTCTTGTTTGAAATCTTCGCTTTGCAGTACTTTGAGATAGGTGTTCTGCAACTCTTCCACACACTTGTGGAGTATTTCGGGAACATATGCTCCACCGAATTCTCCGTAATAACCATCTTGATTTACTAAAAAACTCATAATCCTATTTTTTATTTAATTGTTTACGATTTACTGTTTATCTCAAAACCGGATAAAAGAAAAGAGCCCTGTCGCAGGTTGCGACAGGGCTCTTTCTTAATCTATATTATGTTCACATATATACATACGAGCGCTGCTCCCTTACGACTGTCGGAGTTGTAACGGGCGCCACCACCAATATGTATTTATGAGCATTGTTTTCATTGTCTTTTTGTTTTAGCTGGGGGCAAATGTAAGCACTTTGTTTTAATTACCAAAGAATTTCTTGCTTTTTTTCTTTCAAAGAACATTTTTCTTATAAAGTTGTTCTATAGGGGTATTCAGAACAACTATTATTCATAATAAAAAAGAAAGGATGAACTATGAAGCGAAAACATTTAGTTGCCATTGGCGTATCGATTGCTATTCTCTTGTTACTTTATTGGCTATTGGTGGTCGAAGATATGAATGCTTGGCTGAACGTTAATTGATTTTTCGTGACTTTCTTGCGGAGTTGTGCGGATAAAAATGTATCTTCGCAAAAAATCATAAGCTCATGAAAGGAATAAGTAACTCATTTTTGCGTACGATATGTGCGCTGATAATCGGTTTGGTATTGGTGATGTTTCCCAATGAGGCCGGAGACTATTTTGTAATAACGATCGGTGTTGTGTTTCTGATACCGGCATTATTAAGTATCATCGGGTATTTTGCCATGAGTGCCGAAGAGAGACGTCGCCTTCCTATCGAAGGAATCGGTAGCCTGCTGTTTGGGCTGTGGCTGATCATTATGCCCGGTTTCTTTGCGGACTTGCTGACGTTTGTATTGGGATTCATCCTTGTACTGGGTGGTGTGCAACAGATTGCATCGCTTTCTGCAGCCCGTCGTTGGATGCCGGTTCGTGTGGGATTTTATATCATTCCGGTGCTCATTCTGATTGCAGGGCTGGTTGCCTTGTTCAATCCGACGGGGGTACGTTCCACGGCATTTATCATTATCGGTATCACCAGCATAGTGTATGCAGTTTCCGAATTGATAAATTGGTTTACATTTACTCGCAAACGGCCGAAGCCGGGTACGCCGGGAGCTTCTTCAAAGGCTGTAGACAATATTGAGGACGCGGAAATTATAGAATAAAAAAACAGATCGTCTGTTGAGCTAAAACAGACGATCTGTCGAGTAGAAACGGATGGTCTGTTGAGTGTGAACGGACCATCCGTTTTTTATTATTTCAACCATTCGTTTATTAGCTCCATAACTTCTGCCTTTTCGGCTTCGGGCAATGTGCTGATACGTGCCAGATGACTGCCATTTGGTTGGATAAATACATGAATATTCTTCTTGTTTTTCAGCCAGGTGACGCCTGCGGCTGTCCATGGGTCGTTCTGACCGTAAATGAAGATCATCTTCGGGTCCTGTTTCTTTAGAAACTTGGTTATTTTCTTACTTAAAGTTTTGTCGAAAGGCATATCTTTCAACTCTTCGGGAAGCATCAGACGGTGCAGATAGCCCTCACTGGACTGGATGGAGAGATACTGCTTGAACGGTTGGACGTCATAACCATAGTATCCCAATTCACGGGCAGCTTGTACGAAGAAAGAAGCATTGGGACTGTCGGCGGTGAAATATCCCGGCTCACTGATGGCAAGCAGATGAGAGAAAATTTCATCATCAGAGGCTGTAGTAGCGGGTATGGAGCTGATAGGAGTACCCCACTGCCACAAAGCGAAAGAATATTCCAATACCGAGTAATCGTAAATTTCCTCAATCGGTGCACGGAATGAATAATTCTTTTCAGTGCAATACTTTTCAAAACGGGGAAGTAAAGTTGCTTTCCGTTTCAATGCTTCCAATTGGAAATCTTCAATTATCTTGCGGTTTTCCGGAGTTGAAACTTTATGCAGGAAAGGCTCATGACGTCCATCTTCTACTCCATAACAAAGCGGAGCTACGTAAGGAACGGAAATATCTACATCATCCGGATAGAAAGTGCGGTAAAGAAGGGTAGTCTGTCCTCCTTTGCTGATGCCGGTGGCGATCCATTTGCCCGGATAAATGTTTTTGAATGCGGTGGTGATGGCATGTAAGTCGTCTGCAGAGTTCTCGGCTGTCAGGTATTGCCAGTCTTTGGGTTCGGGGGTAGACTCAAGGAAGTAGCGATATTCCACGAATATCATATTGGCATTGAGAAGTTTTGAAAGCTCTTCACGATATTGGGAACGGAGGGCGTAAGCGGCGCCATAGCCTTCGGTAACGATCACTGTGGGGCGATCGAAGCCGACATGAGAAACGATAACGCGTTGGCGAAAGCTGCCTTTCTCAGGATGGCGGTGATCCAGCGGTTGGATAAAATAGGTCACGTATTTCTCTGAAAACTCAGAAGTTTCCAGTGGGCGGATTTCTTTAATGGCGGAAATCGCGCTGATTTTTTGCTCCAGAACGGTCTGTGCGAAAGAAGAGGCCGATGCTGACAGCAAAACAAAGAGTAGGAGTGCTGCATAGCGAATGTGCATGTTCTTCATAATGAATCGTTTTTAATTTATCATCTGGTTTTGTAAATATTGACAAAGGTACGAAAAAGTGATATGCTGGAAAATAAATTACGATGATATTTTAGTTTTCAAAAAAGAGAGAGAACTGCCTCCCGGCACCTCTCCCCCTGCAAACTTAAAACAACCAACAAAAGAAATAGAATGATTTTATTAGTTAATCACTTCTCTTCACTTATCTTATAAACAAGAGTTCCCTGTATTTTGGCAGCGTCCACATTTGGTTGTCGACAATCAGTTCCAGCTTGTCGATATGATAACGGATCTCTTCCATTGCCGGTACGATGGTGTCGTGGTAGGCAATGGCTTTCTCACGTTCACTTTCGATCTTGTTGGCCACTTTGCGGGCTTCGATCATGGCATCTACATGCTCTTTGATGAAGGCGGTGCGGTCGGCAATCTCTTCGATGAGTTCCAGGTTCTTGGCAGACAGTTTTGCAGCTTTGTCGCTTGGGAACAGCTCCTTCATCTTGTAAACGTTATCAATGAGATCCGTTTGATACTGCGTGGCTACCGGGATGATGTGGTTCATGGCCAAATCACCTAATACACGAGCCTCAATTTGAATTTTCTTAGTGTAAGTTTCCCATTTCACTTCGTTGCGGGCTTCCAGTTCTTTCTGAGTCAGTACACCGGTATTTTCGAACATGCGGATACTTTCCGGCTTCAGATAGCTGTCGAAGATGAGAGGCACACTGGTTTCGCAATCCAGACCGCGTTTCTTGGCTTCTTCTTTCCATTCGTCGCTGTAGCCGTTGCCATCGAAATGGATGGGCTTGCAGATCTTGATGTATTTGCGGATAACCTCAAGGATAGCCGAAATCTTCGGTTCACCCCTTTCGATGAGTTCGTCCACATCTTTTTTGAATTCTACCAGTTGCTCGGCTACGGCGGCGTTCAGGGCAATCATGGCACAGGCACAGTTTGCTTCCGAACCTACGGCGCGGAACTCAAAACGGTTTCCGGTGAAGGCGAACGGACTGGTGCGGTTACGGTCGGTATTGTCAATCAACAATTCTGGAATCTGTGGAATATCCAGTTTCATACCTTGTTTGCCGCTAAGGCTTACGAGATCATCCTTGGTGCTCTCTTCAATGTGTTCCAATACCTGCGACAACTGTTTGCCCAGGAAGCTGGAAATGATTGCGGGAGGTGCTTCGTTGGCACCCAGGCGGTGTGCGTTCGTGGCACTGGAAATAGCGGCTTTCAACAATCCATTGTGCTTGTAGACTGCCATCAGGGTGTTCACTACGAAAGTGATGAAGCGCAGGTTTTCTTCGGGTAATTTACCCGGTCCCATCAGTCCGATGCCTGTATCCGTACCCAACGACCAGTTGTTGTGCTTACCGCTACCGTTGACGCCTTTGAAAGGCTTTTCGTGCAGCAGTACGCGGAAGCCGTGGTTACGGGCTACTTTACGCATCAGTGCCATGACGAGCATGTTATGGTCTACAGCCAGATTACATTCTTCGAAGATGGGAGCAAGCTCAAACTGGTTGGGGGCTACCTCATTGTGACGCGTTTTAACGGGGATACCGAGTTTCAATGCTTCGATTTCCAATTCCTTCATAAAGGCTGCCACGCGGGTAGGGATGGCACCGAAATAGTGGTCTTCCAACTGTTGGTTCTTGGCACTGTCATGTCCCATCAGCGTGCGGCCTGTCATCAGCAAGTCGGGACGGGCGGCATACAGACCTTCGTCGATCAGGAAATATTCCTGTTCCCAACCCAGATAGGCAACTACCTTCTTCACTTCCGGATTGAAGTAACGGCATACGTCTACGGCAGCTTTGTCTACGGCACGCAGGGCTTTCAGCAACGGAGCTTTGTAGTCCAGTGACTCACCGGTGTATGCAATGAAAATGGTCGGTATGCAGAGCGTATCATCGACGATGAAAGCCGGAGAAGAGGGGTCCCATGCGCTGTAACCGCGTGCCTCGAACGTATTGCGGATGCCACCGTTAGGGAAGCTGGATGCATCCGGTTCCTGCTGAACGAGAAGTTTGCCTGTGAATTCTTCCATCACACCGCCTTTGCCATCATGCTCGATGAAAGCGTCATGCTTCTCGGCTGTACCCTCTGTCAACGGGTGGAACCAGTGGGTATAGTGGGTAACACCCATTTCGAGTGCCCATTTCTTCATACCGGCTGCCACTTCATCAGCAATGCTGCGATCCAGCGGAGCACCATTGTCGATCACGTCAATCAGTTTGGCATATACCTTGCTCGGCAGATACCTGAACATCTTTTCCTTGTTGAACACATACTTGGCATAATATTCCGACGGACGTTCCGTAGGGGCTGCCACTGCAACGGGTTTCTTTTTAAACGCCGTTTCTACTACTCTGAATCTCAATTTAGACATAATACTTTATAATTGTTGGTTCGTAAATTAGTGATTAGGGTTTGGGTGATTAGTGATTAGTGGCTGCGCTGTATGCGGTATTTTGCTTATCACTAATCACTAACCGTTGAGCGTTATCTAGTTGTATGCTGATTCACCATGTTCGTAGATATCCAGTCCTTCTTCTTCTACACGTCTGCTGACGCGGATACCTATCCATGAATCTACTACCTTATAAAGGATGAAAGTGATTACTGCACTGAACACGATGGATACGAGAGTTGCGAAAATCTGTATCCATAACTGATGCCAGTCTCCGTAAAGTGCACCTTGCTGCCCACCTTCTCCGGTGATGTATTGGGTAGCGAAGACACCGGTCAGGATGGAACCTACAATACCACCGATGCCGTGCACGCCGAATGCATCCAGAGCATCATCATATTTGAATTTCGGTTTCACCACTGCAACCATGAAGAAACAGACGATAGGCGTAATCAATCCGATAAAGAACGCACCCAGTAAATCTACCGTACCGGCTGCGGGAGTTATAGCTACCAATCCGGCAACGGCACCCGTACAAGCACCTACTGTGGTTGGCTTTTTATTGCAAATCCAGTCGATTGCCATCCAGGTTACGGCTGCCACGGCAGTTGCGATATGTGTTACCATGAATGCGTTGGCTGCAAGGCCGTCTGCTGCAAGTCCACTACCAGCGTTGAAACCGAACCAGCCCAGCCACAGGAAAGAAGTACCCAGAAATACGAATGTGATGTTGTGCGGAGTGATCGGGTGACCTATTCTGTAATCTTCTCGCTGCCCCAACATGATAGCCATCACAAGTGCGGAGATTCCGGCATTGACATGTACTACTGTTCCGCCAGCGAAGTCAATGGCTCCCATTTCCTGAAGGAAACCACCGCCCCACACCCAGTGTGCCATCGGGAAGTAGGCCAGGATAACCCAAAGGATGATGAATACCATATAGCCGGAGAACTTAATTCTTTCGGCGAATGCACCTAAGATAAGGGCGGGAGTGATAATGGCAAACATGCACTGGAACATGACGAAGGTCAGTTCGGGGATGTTGCCCGAAGTCAGTGTGTCGATGGTGATACCGTGCAGGAATGCTTTGTCGAAACCGCCAATCACAGCTCCCAGCGGACTGCCCGATTCCATAAAATCTGTGCCGAATGCCCAACTGTAACCGAAAGCGACCCATAGGATGCTGACGACACCTACAATAAACAAGGTCTGCATGATGATACTCAATACGTTTTTCTGACGGACCAGACCACCGTAGAAAAGGGCGATACCGGGGATACTCATTAGTAATACCAGAATGGTGGCTGTAATGATCCATGCTGTGTTACCGCTATCCAATACCGGTTCTTCTACTATTACAGCCGCACTTTCTACAGCTTTAGTAACGGCATCTTGTGCATATATTTTTGTTGTGAAGCACGTTGTCATAAGGACAGCAAGGGCTATCCACAGCCTGGCAGTGCTGCGTTTACTATATTTATCCATAAGTTTTTTGCTATTAGTTGTACTTGTATTCTTTGTTATTTTGAGTGTATCGCTCTCTCACTATCGAGCGTGTCACTCTCTCCGTGGTTTAGTGCTGCCTGGATTATCTTTCCTGTTCGGCATTGTAGAGGGCGATGTCGCCACGTTCGGCGGTGCGGATGCGGATAGCGTCTTCTATGGGGATGATGAAGATACGCCCGTCTCCGATTTCTCCGGTTTGTGCGGATCTGATGATGGCCTGCACGGTCTTTTCGGCATTCTTGTCGCGTACCACGATAGAGATTAGGATACGCTCAATGGAACTGGTGTCGTACATTACACCGCGGTAGATGCGTGCCTGACGGGATTTTCCTATTCCCCGGACGTCGTAGTAGGAGAACCATTCGATGTCCGCTTCGAGCAATGCGTCCTTTACATCCTCGAATTTTGTCTTGCGGATAATTGCTTCAATCTTTTTCATACCTTAATACATTTACGATTTTTTTTAGTTGACGAGGTTTTTTAGTTGACGAGTTGACAAGGGCCTTTCGGGGTGTCCGTTTCTTATCCTTGTCTGCTTGTTCCCTCGTCCCCTCGTTCCCTATTTTTACTCTCTCTCAAAAACTAACTCCGAATACGAAGTATGCACCCTGCGTGTGTGGATTGAACGTCACTTGTGCAAAGGTGGGCAGCGAAAAAGAATTTGTGAATTTGATTTCTTTTTCTGCTTTCAGTGTGAGGTTGGTTACGTTGAACTTGTTGGCATACGCACCTTCCCATGGGGTAAGACCGACTTCTGCCGACCAGTCCAGACCACCGAGTGTGAAGGGTGCGCTGATGCCTACATACGTGGAATAAGCTCTGTCACCGTTCTCCTTCGTATAATCATCTCCGGCAAAGTAAGTGTTCCAACTCAGTGCCAGCGGACCGAAATCATATCCCAGAGTGGCTTCGAAGATGTGTACCGTGCTATGTGCGCCATACTTGAAATAATCTCCCGTATATCCGCCATCCTCTTTGTGGTAGGAGAACCAGTAATCTGTAACGGATACGCTGAAACCGCCTGTATTGTAACCCAGTGTGAGGTCGATCTCTCTGGCATCCTCCTTGTCGATGCCTACCGAGCCCCAAGCTGTCAGTGACAAGCCCTTGTAGCTGACTCCCATGCTGGGCTGGATGCTTACACCACCGCAGTCTGTTCCACGCCAGATGTAGTTGCTTACAAAATCTGCACCGACTGAGGCCTCCACTTTATCCTGTGCCTTTGCCGTGAAAGGCATTGTTGCTGATAATAGCGCGATGGCTATCATTCGGAATTTTACGCTTTTTATTTTCATACCTATTTTACCTTTTAAGTTTAGACAAATTGCGGATGATCAGTCCGGTGAAACTATAGTTTTATTTTAGTTGTTATCTTTTTCATTTTCATACCAGCCATTTTCTGATTCTCCTCATGGCTTCCACACAATCCTCGTGATTTCCGAAGGCGGTCAGGCGGATGTAGCCTTCTCCGCTGGGGCCGAAACCTACACCGGGTGTTCCTACTACATTGGCTTCGTATAACATCTGTTCGAAGAAGCGCCAGGAACCGATGCCATTCGGTGCTTTCAGCCAGATGTAAGGAGCATTCACGCCGCCGTACACTTTCAGTCCGGCTGCTTCCAAACCCTCTTTCATGGTTCGGGCGTTGTTCATATAGTAGTCGATGTTTTCCTTTATCTGCTGCTTGCCTGCCGGGGTGTAGATGGCTTCGGCAGCCCGTTGGGTGATGTAGCTGGTACCGTTGAATTTGGTGCATTGACGGCGATTCCAGAGACGGTTCAACGGAATGCGTTCACCAGTCAGGGTGGCGGCTGTCAGCTCTTTCGGAACTACGGTGTATCCGCAACGGACTCCGGTGAATCCGGCTGTCTTCGAGAAGCTGCGGAACTCTATGGCACATTTCTTGGCACCTTTTATTTCGTAAATGGAGTGGGGAACGTCTTCTTCCTGTATAAACGCCTCATAAGCGGCATCGAACAGAATCAGAGTGTCGTTGGCAAGTGCGTAGTCCACCCATTTTTTCAGTTGTGATTTGGTCAGCGTTGTTCCCGTCGGATTGTTCGGGTAGCAAAGGTAGACGATGTCAATCCGTTTGTCCGGTATTTCGGGAACAAAGTTGTTTTCGGCGGTACAGGGCATGTAGGTCACGTTGCTCCATTTGCCGTCTTCTTCCAATACTCCGGCACGGCCACACATTACGTTGCTGTCTATATATACCGGGTAGATGGGGTCTGTCACTCCCACGCTGTTGTCGTGGCGGAGGATATCGCCTATGTTGCCCGTATCGCTTTTGGCTCCATCGTTTACGAATACTTCCGTAGGGCTAAAGTGAATGCCTCTCGGAGCATAATCATGTTTGATGATCGCTTCAATCAAAAAGTCATATCCCTGTTCGGGACCGTATCCATGGAAGGTACTGGCATTTGTCATCTCATCCACTGCCCTGTGCATCGCCTCGATGCAAGCCGGTGGCAGTGGCCGGGTAACGTCTCCGATACCCAGGCGGATGACCTCTTGTTTAGGGTGCGTTATCCTGAAAGTATTCACCTTTTTAGCTATGTCTGAAAATAAGTAACTTCCCGGTAGTTTCAAAAAATGTTCGTTTACTAATGCCATACTTTCTTGTTGTTTTAAGCGTTATTTAGGTTAGTGATTAATGGTTAGTGATTAGTGGTTAGTGATTACACTGGATGCTGAATAGGGTTAATCACTAATCACTAACCATTAATCACTAATTATCTTTTCTCCGTCGAACACCCGGACTGCTCCTCCCGTCATCCATACGTGATCCGTTTTTTCGTCCCATTCGATGGTAAGTGAGCCTCCATCCATGATGATGTCTGTTTTTCTTCTGGATTTTCCGGTCAGTGCGGCAGCTACTGCGGTGGCACAGGCTCCGGTTCCGCAAGCTTGGGTGATGCCCGAACCTCTTTCCCAAACTCTCATCCTAATTTTCCCATGATCCAGCATCTGGGCAAACTCTACATTGATGCGGTCGGGAAACAACGGATGATTTTCCAGTTTCGGACCGATGCTTTCGAGGTTGATATCTTTAATATCTTCTACAAAGATTACCAGGTGAGGATTTCCCATTGATAGGGTGGTTCCGGTGAATTTCTGTCCGTTGGCTTCAATGGGTTGTTCTTTCATATCGGCGGGACGTCCCATATCCACGGTTACGGTGTTCACTTTTCCGTCTTCTACATGGAGCTTCAGTATTTTGATGCCCGACAGGGTGTCGAGGGTAACGGCTGTTTGGGAAGTCAGGCCGTATTCATATAAGTATTTACCGATGCAACGACTGGCGTTGCCGCACATTTTGGCTTCGGAACCATCTGCATTGAAGATGCGCATACTGAAATCTGCCTTGTCCGAACTGCCGATGAGTACCAGGCCGTCGCTTCCAATTCCTGTATGCGGGGCGCTCCATTCAACCGAAAGTTTTTCAGGGCTTTCGATGGGATATTTCAGGGTGTTTATATAAATGTAATCGTTGCCTGCTCCGTGCATCTTAGTGAATTTTATAACTCTTGTCATTTTGTACTCTGTTGGTGGATTAATCTTTCTTTTTGTTTTATCACACTGCAAAGATACGACGTTTTGCTAAATTATTTGTAGAATACATATCTTATTTCTATTGTTTTTATTCATTCTTTCAGTCGCTGCAAATATACGGTATTCAAGTTTCAAATTAAAAGTTTGCGGGTGCATATTTGTATAAATTGTTATTTATGGAATTATTTCCGCATATTCATTCTATGTAGGTAGTGGCGTAAATACGTGTTTTAAGTGAAAAAATGGAGTTTATGGGGTGAAAATGAAGATTTGTATATGACAGAATGAAATTGTTTTCTTCTTTTTGATGACTAAATGATCTTTTGTATAATGCCACACTATTACAAGCCAAATGCCACACTTTAGCTTCCGCAATGCCATTCATTTGAGCCATCGAAGTGTGGCGTTTGAATTGTTGAGGTGTGGCATTGGGGGAGTTAAAGTGGGGCATTGGTACAGATTGGAAAAGTAATGAACTAAATGCCGATAATAATTTAGGCGCGGATTACGCGGATTACACGGATTAATGGCTGCGCTATCACACTATATTACAGGAAAAGAATCCGTGTAATCCGCGTAATCCGCGCCTAAAATTATATTCATAACCGAAAATAAAGAAATAAATTTAACTACCGATCTGCATTACTTCTTTTTCAATATCTCCTGCAATAATACCGGTTCGTTGGTGGTGATGAAATCCACTCCCTGGCTGATAAGCCGTTCCATATCTTTGGCATCATTTACTGTCCAGGCGTTAACCTTCATGCCAAGGTCGTGACATTCTTTGATCCACTCGGGATGTTTTTTGAAGACGGAGAAATGGTAATCAGGACCGGCACAACCCATGTCTTTCAGTTCCTGTGGATTGAGGTCACCTTCCAGATAATATACGGGAGTACCTTTAGGAGCCAGGCGAATGAATTCTTTGGTCGCATGGCGTGAGAAAGTAATGTATTCGGTACGTTCTTCCAGTCCCATCTCTTTAATCATTTTTACAATTTGCTCTACGGCGAGCGTTTCCCGTTCGGGAGTCTTGTGCGCTTTGAGTTCCAGGATAAGGCGGGTTTTCAATCCTTTGGCTTTATCGAGGTATTGCTGAAGGGTAGGGAGGTTCTCACCGTTGTCGAGGGTGATAGAGGTACATTCTTTCTCGGTGGATGTTTCCATGCGGACACCTTTGAATACACCGTCGTGGTCTACGATAAGTTTGTTGTCGGCAGTGAGCCAGACATCGAACTCGGAGCCGTAGCAATGGATGGAGTCAGCTTTCACCAGGGCGGCAATACTATTCTGGGCAGAACCGTCGGTCTTCCAGAAACCACGGTGGGCGATGACTTGGGTGTTTTGGGCTTGTAGGATGCCGCATGCGGCAAGAGACATAGCGGAGGCAAATAAAAGTTTTTTCAGTTTCATAGTTCCTTATTTATAATTCTGCCGCAAGGTACAAAATATGTCTGAAAAGTGATGTTTCATTTATGTTATTAATGCGAATCAGGAGATAAAGGTATTATCTCCTTTACCTCCTATTACCTGCGTATACGGCGTCTGCGCCTGTGGTGACGTTTCTTCTGCTTATAAATGCTGATCCGTTTCCAGACAATCCACACAAACAGTATCCCGAAGACTGCAAAGATGAGAAGCACGATACCCGTATTCAGATTATCGCCTTTGACGCGGCTCCACATTTCGAGAACAAGCTCTGTGCGGTCACCGAAATCACGGATCATGGCGCAACGCTCCACGACTTTACGGTCAGGGTATTGTATCGGATTGATCTGAACGCTGTCTGCACCGGGACCGAAGAAATAACTAAGGTCGGAGAACTGTTCAAGAGTAGTGTCGATCTTTGCCTCCATAATCTCGGGCGTTGCTACGGCACTGACGTAGCCGATGGCATCCATATTGCGCAGAGCAATATCCGGCTGGCAAAGATAATTGATGAAGTAGCTGGCGGCTTTTACGTTGCGGGCATACTTGGGGATGACCCAGCCATCGTACCAGATGTTGCTGCCTTCACGGGGAACCACATAGTCCAGGTCCACGCCTACAGCTTCCGCTTCCTCAATGGCCCAGACGGCGTCGCCACTCCAGGTAAGGTTGAGCCATGCTTTGTTTTTCGTCATCATTTCTTTGCCGAAGTCGGCTTCCCACCCGGCAATGTTGGGTTTCAGATCTTTCAGATATTGCTCTGCAAGGGCAATGGCTTCAGGGGAATTGTCGTTCATCAGTTGCTCCACGGTGATGGTGCTGTCGGCAAGTTGCCGGGCATGGGCATAGATAATGGCAGTGCCGTAGGCATCGCGGTAACTGTCTTTCATCAGAATCTTACCACGGTTGACGGCATCCCAAAGGCATCCCCAGGAGCTGACTTCTTCAAGGGTCTTGAACTTCTTGTTATAGAGTATTCCGGCGGTACCCCACATGTAGGGAACAACGTAATCATTGGTGTGGCGACCGGGCTGGCTGATCTTCTCCAACTCTTTCTGAATATACGGGGAGATGTTGGGGATATAGTCCGGAGTCTTCCCAAAATTGCGGTTGATAGGGACGAGGAGGTCTTTCTTCAACATTCGTTCGATGATGTATTCCGAGGGGCATACAAGGTCGAAATCTTCCTGTCCGCGCTCTATCTTAGTGAGCATGATTTCGTTGATATCGAATACCTGGTAGATGATGCGGATATCTTCGCCTGTCTGCTCTTTGTACCAGGCAGGAAATTCGGCGAGGACTTCTTCGTCAATGTAATCTGCCCAGTTGTAGACTTTCAATACACGGCTGCGCTTCTCACTGGCACCGGTACAGGAGGCAAGGAGAAGAATGCAGAGGAAGAGGGGTATGTATTTCTTCATTGTTTATAGGGTTATATTAGTGATTAGCGTTTAGTGATAAGTGAATAGTGGGCTGCGCTATCATTCCGCATGGCGCTAATCACTTATCACTAAACGCTAATCACTATTCTTGTTTCTTTCTGCTCTCTTATTAATCACAATCAGCAATACTAACACCGTTACAAAAATGATTGTTGACAGTGGGCGCAGTTCAGGAGTCAGTCCACCCTTACGTGCATCCGCATAGATGTATGTCGACAACGTTTCCAATCCTTCATTTCCGATAGTGAAGATCGTTACTGCGAAGTCATCAATGGAAAGCGTGAAAGCGAGGATGAAACCGCTGATCATTCCCGGCAGAATTTCCGGGAAGATGACTTTGCGAAGCGCCTGGAAAGGAGTAGCTCCGAGGTCGAGAGCTGCTTCGTATACATTCTGATTCATTTTCTTCAGACGGGGCATCACGCTAAGTACCACATAAGGGGTACAAAAAGTGATGTGTGCCAATACCACCGTAGTAAATCCCTGCGAAATGCCAAAGCTGACAAACAGCAGGAACAGGGATACACCCGTAATGATATCCGCATTCATCATCGGAATAGCATTGGTGAAATTCATCACCTGACGTGCTCGGGAGCGCAAGTTAAAGATGCCGATAGCTGCCAGGCTTCCCAGCAGGGTAGAGGCTGTGGCGGCAATTGTAGCAATGGCGAATGTGTTCCAAATGGCATTCATCAGTGAGTGGTGCATGCCGCCTGTAAATAGTGAACTGTATAGTTTGGTAGAGAATCCTGTCCAGTTACCCAGTACCTTGGCCTCGGTGAAAGAGAAGATCATAATAATCAGGATGGGCGAATAGAGCAGGGCAAGCAGAAACCAAAGATAGCCTTTCGCCAGAATACGTGTCATCATATCACACCTCCGCTTTCATTTTGTGCACTGTCGTCCTCGTTGGTAAAGAGGGCGGTGACGCCAATCAGCAACAGCATGATGAGCGACAAGGCAGCGCCATAGTTCCACATTCCGTTATATATATTCTCTTGTACGGTAGTACCGAACAGCTTGATGTTGTTCATCGTCAGCAACTCGGCAATGGCAAAGGTGGAGACCGTGGGCATGAAAACCATCACCACACCACTCATGATGCCGGGCATCGAAAGGGGGAGGATTACTTTACCGAATACCTGTACAGGCGTAGCTCCCAGGTCTTGGGCTGCTTCTATCAGATTGTCATCCATCTTCTGCAACGTATTGTAGATAGGGTATATCATGAACGGCAGGAAGTTGTAGACCATACCGAATACCAAAGCTCCTTCGCCCAGCGGCAAGTTGAGGAAATCAAACAATGCCACCGTGGCAAGTGTACGTATCAGGATGTTCACCCACATAGGCAGGATGAACAGTACAACCATGGTCTGGGAAGTGTTGAAGCGCTTCTGACTGAGAATATAAGCAGCCGGATAACCGAGCAGGAGGCATACCAGAGTCGTGATGACAGCTATTCCGATGGAGTAGACGAATGTGTTGATAGATTCGGGATGCATCATGAATTTGCGGAAGTTGGCAAACGTGAATGCGCCTTCAGCATCGGTGAAGGCATAAACCACAATGAGCAACAGAGGCATCACAACGAAGATGATGAGAAACAATGCGTAGGGAACTGTCCAGTTCCGGCGACGCATGAAGAAACGGGATATATTACTGAGCACTTCCTTTCTTATTAGCAGATTCGACAATAGGGATAGAACCGGTGGTCTGTGCCGGCGCAACAATTCGTATATTTTCAGGTGCGATGGTGATGCCGACACGGTCACCGTCATCCCAGACGTCAGTGGTGTCTACAAAGATATCCTCGTCCCAATCGGTAAACACGGTGAGATGATAATGGTTTCCTTTATAAAGGATGAATTTCACTTCGCCCGTCAGATGACCGTCTTCTTCGTTATCTTCGAGGATGACGTTCCGGAAATCTATTTCTACGAGGACGGAACTGCCCGGTTCGATGTCCTGCACTTCGGCACACTCAAAGGTGTAACCGAGGAATTCGACATGTGTGGCGTCTATGAGCTTGCCTTCGAAGGTATTGCAGGTGCGTTCTTTCTTCATTACGTGAATGTCGAAAGGTTTCACGAGCAGACCGACTTCCCGTCCGGCTTCGAAACTGTGATAGTCTTGCACCATGAATTCGTAGCCCTCGTTAGTCTGTACCATCATTTCGTAATGCACACCTTTGAAGATGCAGGAGGTGACAGTACCCATCAGTTGGGCAGCGGCAGAAGGTTCGAATATATAGATGTCTTCGGGACGGATGACTACATCGACGGGAGTGTTTTCGCCAAAGCCCTTGTCGACACATTCAAATTCGTGTCCGGCAAAGGATACGGCTTTGTCCTGAAGCATGAGGCCGTTCAGGATGTTACTTTCTCCGATGAAATCGGCAACGAAAGAGTTGATGGGTTCGTTGTAGATGTCTGTCGGCGTACCTATCTGCTGGATGCGGCCTTCGCTCATCACGACGATGGTGTCGCTCAGAGTAAGGGCTTCTTCCTGGTCGTGGGTAACGTAGACGAAGGTGATTCCGAGCTTCTGGTGCATCTCTTTCAACTCCATCTGCATGTCTTTACGCATTTTGAGGTCGAGGGCGGCGAGGGGTTCGTCCAGTAACAGCACTTCGGGTTCGTTGACGATGGCACGGGCGATGGCAACACGTTGTTGCTGTCCGCCGGAGAGGGAATCAACGTCACGGTCTTCGTAATCCGTCATACCTACCATGCGGAGGGCTTGTTTCACTTTCTTGCCAATGGTGGCTTCGGGCATCTTTTTGAGCTTCAGTCCGAAAGCGATGTTGTTGTACACGTTGAGGTGGGGGAAAAGGGCATACTTCTGAAATACGGTATTCACCGGACGTTGGTGTGGCGGTGTTTGCGTGATGTCTTTTCCGGCGATGGTGATGATACCTTCCGAGGCGGTCTGGAAACCGGCTATCAGGCGCAACAAAGTAGTCTTGCCGCAGCCGGAGGGGCCCAATATCGTTACAAATTCGCCCTTACGGACAGAGAGGTTTACATCATTCAGTACGGCTTTGTCTCCGAAGTATTTCGATACGTGCTCTACACCGATGATGCAGTCAGACTTTTGCATAAGCGTTATTAAGTGTTTAACCTAAAACTAATAGAACGAATTCTGCCTTTCTAAAAAAGCGGGTACAAAGGTAGGGAATAAATTGGGAAAATGAAAGTGCTGCCTTCGATTTGCATTATCTTTGAAGAAGATAAGCTGCACCTCGGCATAAAAAATGAACTCGTTCATTTTTTACTGTTCTCGGTTTACATTATCTTTGTAGCATTAATGAATACTATTATAGTAGAAGGAGGCAAGGACATGGGTAACAGAATATATCCTATCGGGATACAAAACTTCGAGAAGATTCGTAAAGAAGGGTACGTTTATGTGGATAAAACTGCATTGATGTATAAGTTGGTGAAGAGTGGCAGTTACTATTTCCTTTCCCGCCCCCGCCGTTTTGGGAAGAGTTTGCTGATTTCCACGCTCGAAGCCTATTTTGAGGCGAAACGGGACTTGTTTGAAGGCTTGGCGGTGGAAACTTTGGAAAAAGACTGGGTGAAACGTCCTGTGTTGCATCTGGACTTGAATATCGGGAAATATGATACGCCGGATAGTCTGGACAAGATACTGGACAAAAACTTATCAAAGTGGGAAGAACTTTATGGAACCGGTGTTGCTGAGAGTACCCTCGCCCTGCGTTTTGCGGGAGCCGTGGAACGAGCCTATGAGCAAAGTGGTGAGCGTGTAGCCATTCTCATCGACGAATATGACAAACCCTTGCTCCAAGCTATCGGCAACGAGGAACTGCAACGCGAATTCCGCAATACTCTGAAACCTTTCTATGGCGTACTGAAAACCATGGACGGCTGTATCAAGTTTGCCTTGCTGACGGGAGTGACCAAGTTCGGCAAAGTCAGTGTGTTCAGTGACCTGAACAATCTGAATGACATCTCCATGGACGAGCCGTTTATTTCCATCTGTGGAATCACCGAAAAGGAGATACATCTTAATTTTGAAGAAGACCTGCACGAATTGGCAGCCGCACAGAAAATGACGTATCAGGAAGTGTGCAATGAACTGAAAGCGTGCTATGACGGTTATCACTTTACAGAAAACACGGACGGCATCTACAATCCTTTCAGTTTGCTGAATACATTCTTTAAGATGAAATTCGGCAACTATTGGTTTGAAACCGGAACGCCTACTTACCTTGTGGAGTTGCTGAGACGCAATCATTACAATTTGGAGCGCATGGCGCATGAAGAAACGGATGCTGATGTGCTGAACTGTATTTATGGCGACAACGAACCCATACCGGTTATTTTTCAAAGCGGTTATCTCACGATAAAGGGGTATGATAAACGTTTCGGGCTTTACCGTCTCGGTTTTCCGAATCGGGAAGTGGAAGAGGGTTTTATCAGATTTCTGATGCCGTTTTATACCCGTTTCAACCAGTTAGAAGCGCCGTTTGAGATACAAAAATTTGTCCGTGAGATAGAGATGGGCCAACCTAACGCTTTCTTTAAGAGGCTGCAAAGCTTTTTTGCCGACACACCTTATGAATTGGTGAAAGACTTGGAATTACACTACCAAAATGTGTTGTTTATCGTCTTCAAACTGGTGGGTTTCTACACACAGGCGGAGTATCACACTTCGGAAGGGAGGGTGGATCTGGTAGTGAAGACTGCCGATTACATTTACGTTATGGAATTCAAACTGGAAGGTACCGCAGAAGAAGCTTTGCAGCAAATAGAAGAAAAACAGTATGCTCTTCCTTTTGAGGCAGACCCGAGGAAATTATTCAAAATAGGTGTGAACTTCAGTAATAAAACAAGGAATATAGAGAAGTGGATTATTGAATGACAGATTTGTGTAGTTCGCGTTCTTTTATTCCGTTTTGACACTATCTTATGCGGATTGGAGTAGAGAGTCCTTTTATATTTCATCTTTGTTGTGTGTTAAGTTAACGTAAGTTCCTAATTTCTAATTTTCAAAATTAGAAAAAATGGTATCGGACAAAAACAAAATGGAAGAATTAAAAAATAAAAAAAAGAAAAGTCGGAAAAAACGGCCCGAATACTTGACTTCGCCTTTCGGATGTCGTATCTTTGCAGAGTAATTGATAATAGAGAATTCATACGACTTGTTTTCTAAGATAATAACAGACAAAAAACAAGAAAGGCGGTAATTTCAATGGGAAATTATCGCCTTTTTTGTTGATATTTATTAGATTTGGACTTAAAAGAGGCTTTTTATGTTTTTAATAAACGTTGAGCACATTCTTTAAAAACGTTCCCGTTATTCTTTAAAAACGAATAACAAGAAGCTTAATAAAGCAGAAAAATGCCTGTGATTTGTCTATATTTGAGACTGTGATAAGAACCTTTGGTATTCTGTTAATATGCTTCGTTTGGTAAATTGTTTGTACGATGATGCTTGAAAATACCATTCTAAATATATGAATATTTAAAAATTGATAGTAAATGGGTGCAGAAGGAGTAATAAATCATAGAAATAATGATTATCTTTGTGATGTTTCATTGCTAAAAAGAATACTTTTATGGATTTTAGTGTTAAGGATAAAATAGAGTATATTGTAGCTCTGATCAGTGAGTTTGCTAAGCTACATTCGCTTGCTCCCAGCCAGGCATATCGTTATCTGGATCGGTATAAAGCTATTGATTTCATAGATAAACACTATGGTATTGCTCATACACAACGTTTTGAGGATGTAATATCAGATATTACGGCTTATTGTCAACGTTTTGGAGGGGCAATAAAATGATTCTTTATCATGGTACAACGGTAGATATTAAGGAAATTGATCTTCAAAAATCAAAACCTAATAAAGACTTTGGAAAAGGGTTTTATCTTTCAGCTGAAAAAGAGCAGGCTATTGCTATGGCTGATTATAAAGCTGAACAGATAGATGGAGTGCCGGTCGTTAATGCTTTTGAATTTGACGAAGCTTGTTTGCATGATTCCTCCTTAAAAGTGAAAGTCTTTAGTGAATACGATAATGAATGGGCGGATTTTATATTTGCTAACCGCAACAATCCTACATCAGCAAACGTTCACGACTATGATATTGTAATCGGACCGATAGCTAATGATCGTGTAGGAATTCAGATACGTAGATATATGGATAGAGAAATTGATTTGCCTACGTTTATTGAACGGTTGAAATATATGAAAGGAATGACTATTCAATATTATTTTGGAACTGAACGAGCAATTTGTTTACTGAAGAGAATATGAATGAGGTAGATTATGCGATAGAAGGTTTAGCAAAAGACCTTGTTTTATTGTTAATGGAAGATTTCGGTATGGATATGAAATCTGCATTGCGTACTCTGTATACATCGGATACGTATGCAAAATTGCAGGATGCTAAAACCGGACTTTATTTTCAGAGTCCTCGCTATGTGTATGACTTTTTGAGGAATGAAGTTAAAACTGGTAAAATGTCATAGCTGACAGAAGCTATATATTATTATGGATTCGCCCCGCCAATTCTTTGCAAAGAGAATGGGCGGGGCGAATCCATTATTAATCAGTAAAGACTCATTACCCGGCATATGTTGCCTCGTGCACATCTGCCACAGCCCGTCCGCTCGGATCATTTTTCCCTTGCAATGTGGCATCCCAGGCAAGTGCTTCAGCAGTAGAGCAAGCCACGCTCGGCACACTGGGCACGCTTCGGGCAGCCGACTGACTGGGGAAGTGTTCTTCGAAAATGCTACGATAGTAATATTCCTCCTTATTCTGTGGTGGATTGATGGGAAACCGTTCGGCGGCATGTTCCATCTGATGGTCGGTGACGGCGGCAGAAGTAATGGCTTTCAATGTATCAATCCAATTGTAACCGACGCCATCGGAGAATTGCTCTTTTTGCCGCCAGACAACACTCTGAGGCAGCATATCCTGAAAAGCTTCGCGCACAATGCGCTTCTCCACTTCTTTGCCCGGACACATCTTGACGGCAGGGCTGAGGTTCATTGCCACATCCAGGAATTCTTTATCGAGGAAGGGAACACGACCTTCCACACCCCAGGCAGAAAGGCTCTTATTCGCACGCAGACAGTCGTACAAGTGCAATTTGGAGAGCTTACGGATCGTCTCTTCGTGGAAAGCCTGCGGCGTGGGGGCTTTGTGGAAGTAGAGATAACCACCGAAAACCTCATCGGCACCTTCGCCACTAAGCACCATCTTGATGCCCATAGACTTGATGACACGTGCCAACAGGTACATCGGTGTGGAAGCACGAACAGTGGTAACGTCGTATGTTTCGATAAAGTAGATGACATCACGCAAGGCATCGAGCCCTTCCTGAATGGTATAATTGATTTCATGGTGAACAGTGCCGATGTATTCCGCCACTTCACGGGCTTTAATCAAGTCCGGTGCACCGCGCAGGCCGACGGCGAAGGAGTGGAGTTGAGGCCACCAGGCTTCGCTCTGGTTATCAGTTTCAATGCGCTTGCGGGCATACTTCTTGGCAATGGCGGAGATGACGGAAGAGTCGAGGCCACCACTGAGCAGAACACCGTAAGGAACATCGGACATTAACTGGCGTTGCACGGCAGCTTCAAGGGCGAGTTTTACACTGTTGATTTCTGGTTGGGTAGCCCGGCGGGCGGTGGTGTCATTGGCTTTGACGGCGGCATAATCGGTCCAGGGGCGTTGATACCAACGATGCATTTTCCCTTCACGTCCCCAGAAGTAATGTCCGGGCAGAAAAGGCTCGTAGGTATCACAGAAACCTTCGAGAGCTTTCAGTTCGCTACCGACGTAGATATGTCCCTGGTCGTCACGACCGATATAAAGAGGGATTACCCCGATAGGGTCACGGGCAATCAGATAATCGTCTGCTTCCTCATCGTAAAGGGCAAAGGCGAAGATACCGTTCAATTCTTCGAGGAAATGAATGCCTTTATCCTTATATAATGCGAGGATGACTTCACAGTCCGATCCTGTACGGAAAGCATACTTGCCGGCGTAGCGGGAACGGATTTCCCGATGATTATAGATCTCACCGTTGACGGCAAGGATTTGCTTGCCATCCGGAGAATACAATGGTTGTCCGCCACTTTCCGGATCGACGATGGAAAGACGTTCGTGAGCCAGGATGGCACTGCCGCCTACATAAATACCACTCCAGTCCGGTCCGCGATGACGGATTTTCTGCGCCATTCGAAGCGCTTTGTTTCTCAATTCCTGAGATTGAGATTTGATATTGAAGATACCTACGATTCCACACATGATATTTAGTGATTAGGGGTTAATGATTAGTGATTAGTAACAAGTGATTAGGGTTTAGTGATGAGTGATTAGTAATTAGTAAGTAAAGCATAGCGCAGCCTACTAATCACTAATCACTTACCACTAATCACTCAAATACTTGTCTATCCGTTCTGCCACTCTCCGTCCGTCCGCCAGTGCATGCACCACAAGGCTGGCACCACGTGCCGCATCACCTGCTACGAATACATTTTCCGGAAATTCCGGTTGTTCCGGTTTCAGGAAGCCCATGGCTAGAAGCACCATATCGGCGTCTATCACTTCCTTCTTTCCGGTAGGTTTCATGGTAGGGCGTCCTCCATCCTGAGCCGGAATCCATTCCACTTCTTCCACCTCTACACCGCAGACTTTTCCATTCTTGCCAATAAACTGATTGGATGCCAGTGACCAGCGGCGCGTGCAACCTTCTTCGTGACTTGAAGTCGTCTTCAGTACAATGGGCCATTGCGGCCAAGGAGTAGCGTCATTGTGACCTACGGGAGGCTGTGGCATGATTTCAATCTGTGTCACACTCACGGCTCCCTGGCGGATACTCGTACCGATACAGTCTGATCCTGTATCACCGCCACCGATGACGAGAACCCGTTTGCCCTTGGCATTTACCAGACGGTCTTTGGGGAACGTTTCTCCATCGAGGATATGATTTTGCTGGGACAGCATTTCGAGGGCAAGATAAATACCTTTCAGTTCGCGTCCGGGGATGTTGAGGTCGCGTGCCTGCGGCGTCCCGGTGCAGATGCAGTAGGCATCAAAGCCCGCGGGGAGGTTCTGTACATCTACCGTTACGCCCATTTCGAACTTGATGCCTTCGGCTTCAAGCACTCCCATCCGGCGGTCGATTACTGCCTTATCGAGTTTAAAATTAGGAATACCATAGCGCAGTAATCCGCCGGGCATGGGTTTGCTGTCAAAAAGAGTCACTTCATAGCCTTTAGCATTCAGCCGGCAGGCAGCGGAGAGTCCCGCAGGACCTGCACCGATGATGGCAACCCGCTTTCCATTACGTTCGGGTTGAATGGGCACGATGTAACCTTCGCGAAAAGCCGCTTCGGCAATAGCCGCCTCGTTTTCACGAATGGTGACAGGTTCATCGCACGAAAGCTTCAGTACACACGACTTTTCGCACAGTGCCGGACAGATGCGTCCGGTAAATTCGGGGAAGTCGTTTGTGGCGGCGAGCACTTCGTATGCTTCGCGCCATTTACCTTTATAAAGTGCATCTTGAAATTCAGGTTGTTTATTGCCCAACGGGCATGCCCAGTGACAGAAGGGTACACCGCAATCCATGCAACGTGATGCCTGGAGTTTACGTTCGTGACTGTTTAAAGTTTGCTCCACCTGACTGAAGTCGGTGATACGTTCGTGGACAGGACGGTATCCCGCTTCCTGTCGTGGTATGTTTAAGAATGCTTTTGGATCTGCCATTTTTAGATTTATGATTTGTAATTTATTTTTGGATTTATGATTTCAGGTTTATGATCTCTGCTTAGGCTTACGCTATGGCATGCCTTTATGATACCGTCCGGCAAGTCATAAAATCATAAATCTCTTAATAATCTCTCTGCATCTCTGCAATCTTCTGTTGCAGTTTCCGCATTTGCTCTTCTTGCAGTACCTTCTTGTACTCGATGGGGACTATCTGGATAAACTCATCCACATATCGGTTCCAGTCATCAAGCATAGTGCGTGCCAGGTTGGAGCCTGTATAGAGGTAGTGCTGACGGATGAGTTCGTGCAACTCTTTACGATAGGAGGCTTCTTCGATGAGGCTTAGTTCCACCATTTCCATGTTACAGAAATAATCGAAGTTTCCATCCTTATTCCATACATAAGCTACACCGCCCGACATACCGGCTGCGAAGTTGCGCCCTGTTGCCCCGAGGACTACCACACGACCGCCCGTCATGTACTCGCAACAATGATCACCTACACCCTCTACTACGGCAATGGCACCGGAATTGCGGACAGCAAAACGTTCGCCTACGCGCCCATTGATGTAAACTTCACCACTGGTTGCGCCATAGAGCAAGGTGTTTCCTGCAATCGTATTCTTTTCGGCCTGGAAGTTAGAGCGTACCGGAGGTAATACGGCAATCCGTCCACCCGAAAGGCCTTTGCCGAGGTAATCGTTCGCTTCACCTTCCAGCTTGAAGTTAACACCCGGTACAAGGAAGGCACCGAAACTTTGTCCTGCAGAACCTTTGAACTTTACGTTCAACGTATGTTCCGGCAGTCCCGCTTCACCGTACTTCGCGGCAATGGTACCTGAAAGCATAGCTCCGCAAGCACGATCCGTATTGGCAATCGTATATTCCAGTGAGATTTCTTTCTGGTTTTCCAGAGCTTCGGCAGCGGCATGCAGCATTTCAACGTCTTTTACGTGGTCGATGCCGTGTTGCTGGTCGATGGTGTGGCGGATGGCTGCACCATTATCGACACGTGCCAGTATTTTGTCGAAACTAATTAGGGATTGCTTGGGCGATTCGTTTTCTGACTTGCGGATAATAAGATCCGTGCGTCCGATGATATCATCCATACGTTCCACACCGATTTCGGCGAGATATTCCCGCACTTCCTGCGCCAGGAAAGTGAAGAAGTTCACCAGGTATTCGCTGCGTCCGTGGAAGCGCCGGCGAAGTTCCTCGTTTTGCGTTGCCACACCCACAGGGCAGGTGTTCTGATGGCATTTGCGCATCATGACGCAACCCAGTACAATCAAAGCGCTGGTTGCAAAACCGAACTCTTCGGCACCCAGCATCGCCATCAGTACGATGTCGCGACCGGTTTTCAATTGTCCGTCCACTTGCAGCATCACTTGCCCGCGCAGACCGTTCAGTACAAGAGTCTGTTGCGTCTCGCTTAGTCCCAGTTCAGGAGAGATACCGGCATAGCGGATGCTGGAGGCAGGAGAGGCGCCCGTACCACCTTCCGCACCGGAGATGACGATAAGGTCTGCTTTTGCTTTGGCCACTCCGGCGGCAATGGTTCCTACACCGCTTTCGGCTACCAGCTTCACACTGATCTTGGCACGAGGATTTACATTCTTCAGGTCGAAGATCAACTGTGCCAGGTCTTCGATGGAATAAATGTCGTGATGGGGCGGGGGAGAAATCAATGAAATGCCAGGAATGGAATGGCGCGTTTTCGCAATCACCTGATCTACTTTAAAGCCCGGCAACTGACCGCCTTCACCCGGTTTGGCCCCTTGTGCCACTTTGATTTGTATTTCATCGGCGTTCACCAGATACTCCGTTGTTACGCCGAAACGTCCCGAAGCTACTTGCTTGATGGCGCTACGCAGACTGGTTCCGTCTTCGCGGGGCGTGAAGCGTGCGCTGTCTTCGCCGCCCTCACCTGTGTTGCTGCGTCCGTGAATCCGGTTCATGGCAATGGCCATTGCCTCATGTGCTTCTTTGCTGATAGACCCGTAACTCATGGCACCCGTCACAAAGCGGTGCATGATGCTTTCTACCGGTTCAACCTTATCTATAGAAATGGGGGCACGGCGGAAATCCAGGAAGTCGCGTAGGAAGATAGGCGCTTCTTTTCTGTCTACCAGACTGGTGAATTCTTTGAACTTCTTATAGCTGCCCAGGCGTGTGGCAAGTTGCAAGGTAGAAATAGTTTCCGGGTTCCAGGCATGTTTTTCTCCGTCTTTACGGAAAGCATACAAACCGTTGTTGGGGAGTAATCCGTCTACCTGTGCGGCAAAACCTGCATCGTGGAATGCGATTGCATCGCGTGCCACTTCATCCAGCCGGATACCGCCTATTGTGGATCTCAACCCGCCGAAATAAGCATCGCTGAGCTCTTCACTCAAACCTACGGCTTCGAATATTTTCGCTCCCCGATACGAGCGGATGGTACTGATACCCATCTTACTCATGATCTTGAACAATCCTTTGCAGATGGATTTGATATATTTCTTTTCGGCTGTGGCATAATCCAATTGGATTTCTTTCTTCGCCACCAGCTTGTCGATCACGGCGAATGCCATGTAAGGGTTCAGGGCACTGGCGCCAAATCCCAGTAACAGGGCTGCGTGCATCACCTCGCGTATTTCACCGCTTTCCACGACCAATGCCGTCTGTACGCGTTTTCCTACCGAAATCAGGTGGTGGTGTACTGCGCTTACTGCCAGTAGGGAGGGGATAGCCGCATGAGTGGCATCCACATCACGGTCGCTCAGTACAATGTAGTTCACCCCTTCGCTGACGGACTCTTCCGCTTGCTTGCAAAGTGCTGTGAGTGCTTCCTGCAATCCGGCACGCCCCTTTGCTACTTCAAACAGCAAGGGTAGTTTTACCGTTTTGAAACCTTTGTAGCGGATGTTGCAAAGAATATCCAGTTGTGCATTGCTCAGGATGGGATGGTTGAGGCGTACCATCTTACAATGGCTTTCGCTGGGTGTCAGGATGTTCATGCCCACGGCGCCGATATATTCCGTCAGTGACATTACCAGTTCCTCGCGTATCGGGTCGATAGGCGGATTGGTGACTTGTGCAAACTGTTGTCGGAAGTAATTGTACAATAGTTGCGGCTTATCCGAAAGCACGGCAAGCGGCGTATCATTCCCCATTGAGTGGATAGGCTCGGCACCCGTGGTACACATCGGAACGATGAGCCGCTCCACATCTTCCTTGGAATAACCGAAGGTGCGCAGCATCCTCTCGTAATTCTCTACGCTATGTGGGACTTTGCGCCCGCTTTTCAGCTCATCCAGTTCGATGCGGTTCGTTGCCAGCCAACTGCGGTAAGGCTTGGCTTCGGCCAACTGTTCTTTCAATTCTCCGTCGTAGTAGATTTCGCCTTTTTCGGTATCTACCAGTAGTATCTTACCCGGTTGCAGGCGTCCCTTTTCTTTGATGTCTCCCGGTTCGAAATCCATCACGCCCACTTCGCTGGCAACTACCATCATATCGTTGTGCGTAATCAGATAGCGTGCAGGACGCAATCCGTTACGGTCGAGCATACCGCCTGCAAAACGTCCGTCGCTGAACAGCAAGGCGGCAGGGCCGTCCCACGGTTCCATCAGGATGGAGTGGTATTCATAGAATGCTTTCAGGTCTTCGCTGATAGGGTTCTTTTCATTGAAAGATTCCGGCACCAGCATGGCCATGGCGTGCGGCAGGCTGAGGCCTGACATAACGAGGAATTCCAAAACATTGTCCAGTGAGGCACTGTCGCTCATCCCCGGCTGAATGATGGGGCGTATCTCTCTGATGTCGCCCAGGACGGGAGAGGAGAGCACACTTTCACGGGCTTCCATCCAACCCCGGTTGCCGCGGATGGTGTTGATTTCGCCGTTGTGAGCCAGGAGGCGGAACGGTTGTGCCAGTCCCCAGGTAGGGAAGGTGTTGGTGCTGAAGCGGGAGTGCACCAGTGCTATGCCGCTGGTGAAGTAGGGGTTTGTCAGATCGGGGAAGTAGCCTCGCAGTTGCAGTGAAGAGAGCATACCTTTGTAGATGATGTTCTTCGTGGATAGGGAGACAACGTAGAAATCTTCGTGCGTGGCAATATCCGATTTGCGTACTTTGTTTTCTATTCTTTTTCTTATGAGATAGAGTTTACGGTCGGCTGTCTCGCTTTCCGTAAATCCGGTGATGAAAATCTGTTTGATATCCGGTTCGTTGGCAAGTGCTGATTCTCCCAGAATTTCTGGACAAGTGGGCACATTGCGCAGGTGCATCAATGTCAATCCTTCTTTTTCAATCTCTTCGATGATAATGCTTAAGATAGCACCTTGGTCTTTCTCATCTTTCGGTAGAAAGAAAAGACCTGTACCGTATTTCCCTTTCTCGGGAACAGGAATACCCTGCAAAAGAATAAACTCATGCGGGATTTGCAGCAGGATGCCGGCACCGTCTCCGGTTTTGTTATCCGCACCTTCGGCGCCCCGGTGACGCATGTTCTCCAACACCTTCAATGCAGACTCCACCAGTTCGTGTGACTTACCTCCGTGGATGTTCACTAACATACCGACACCACAAGCGTCATGCTCGTTCTCTGCATCATACAAGCCCAACTGCCTGGGCTGTCGTTGATATACAGGATGTTGGCTTTCTTCCCTTCCCTGTTGTCCGGCTTTTCTCTTTGTTTCGTTGTTAAAAAGTTCTTCTTTCATCTTTTTAAGTTTACTTTATTCTGTAGTAATACCTATTGTTGCTATCAAAATGTTTGGCAAAAGTATTAATTTAATTTCAAATTGGTATAATAATGCGGGTTTTTGTGACTTGCAAAATATCTGTTCATTGGAGTCGTGTTTTGAATTGAAATAAAATGCATGCTTTTGTGTTTTAAATTGAAGTAAAATGTGAGATTTATATTCTGTATTGTAAGTGTGCCTTTCCCTCGTTTGAGAAATTGCCATATTGCCATAATGCCAAATAGCCAAAAGGGAAGTGCATGACATTTTTTTTGTTTCATCCTTATCCGGATATAACCAAGTCCGTACCAAGTCCGTACCAACTCCGTGTCAAGTCCATACCAACTCCGTGTCAAGTCCATACCAACTCCGTACCAAGTCCATACCTATAGACACGGAGATGGTACGGACTTGATACAGTGTTGATATAGGATTGACATGGATTTAGTCTCTTTACCCGTTGGCAGAATTAATTTCTTTCGGATGGGTTATGAATAAAATAGGTACGCGGACGACGCGGACAAGGCGGACGAACGCGGAGTAAGACTGCCCTTCGGTATGCAAGTAATTTTTCATCCGCAGATGACGCAGATAACACAGATTTTTAAAGCTGCGCTATGTTTAGCGGAAGATTGAAAAAGAATCGGCGTTATCTGCGTCATCTGCGGATGAAAAATAAAAGTCCGCGTTCGTCCGCCTTGTCCGCGTATCTATTTATTCATTACGATTTCCATTATGAACTAATCCCGCCAACAGTTTTTCTTTATCTTATTTGGCCTTTTCCTTTGGCCTTGGCAATTTGGCTTTTTGGCAATTTGGCAACCTTGAAAAACGACAGTCTTTATCGGATTGGAAGATTTTTCCGCTATCTCCTTTCAATATAAAACTAAAATTCCATTGCTTACTTTGAGATTATAAAATTATTCCTTTTGCTTTAATAAGTTTGTTTTCTTTAACTTTTTGACAAGAAAATAACTTTTTTCTATTCTTTTGATAAATAAATAGGCAAAACATTAACTTTATGTTCTCAGGTTTTTATATCTTTGCAGCGCAAAATCAAATATTAATTAGTATGTGTGGAATAGTAGGCTATATTGGTCAAAAGAAAGCCTACCCCATTCTTATCAAAGGATTGAAGCGATTAGAGTATCGCGGATATGATAGTGCAGGGGTAGCATTAATCAGTGATAACCGACAGTTGAACGTTTACAAAACGAAAGGTAAGGTTTCGGAACTGGAAACTTTCGTTACTCAAAAAGATATTTCCGGTAACATCGGAATTGCCCATACCCGTTGGGCTACGCACGGGGAACCTTGCTCCGCTAACGCCCATCCTCATTATTCCTCTTCCGAACATCTCGCTCTCATCCACAACGGCATCATCGAAAACTACGCCGTCCTTAAAGAAAAACTCCAGGCCAAAGGCTATTCATTCAAAAGCAGTACGGACACCGAAGTACTGGTGCAACTGATAGAATTCATCCAGAAATCCAAAAATACAGATTTGCTGACTGCTGTGCAATTAGCGTTGCGTGAAGTAATCGGCGCTTATGCCATTGCCGTGCTGGATAAGGACAATCCGGATGAGATTATTGCGGCCCGCAAGAGTAGTCCGTTGGTGGTAGGTATCGGTGAAGATGAGTTTTTCCTGGCTTCGGATGCTACGCCGATTGTGGAATATACAGATAAAGTCGTATATTTGGAAGATGAAGAGATTGCCGTCATCCGCCGCGGAGAGAAACTGAAGGTGGTGAACCTGAAAAATGTGGAATGTCCGCACGAAGTGAAGACGGTGGCGCTGAATCTGGGACAGTTGGAAAAGGGGGGGTATCCGCACTTTATGCTGAAAGAGATTTTTGAACAGCCCGATTGCATTCATGACTGTATGCGCGGACGTATCAATGTAGAAAGTACAAATGTGGTGCTTTCCGCAGTGATTGATAACAAAGACCGCCTGCTGGCAGCCAAACGTTTCATCATCGTGGCGTGCGGTACTTCCTGGCATGCGGCGCTTATCGGAAAGCATCTGATAGAAAGTCTATGCCGCATTCCGGTGGAAGTGGAGTATGCTTCGGAATTCCGTTACCGTGATCCGGTGATAGACAGTAAGGATGTGGTGATTGCGATTTCGCAAAGTGGCGAGACGGCGGATACACTGGCAGCTGTGGAACTGGCGCGGAGTCATGGGGCATTTATCTATGGCATCTGTAATGCGATTGGTTCGTCTATTCCGAGGGCTACGCATACGGGTTCTTATATCCACGTAGGCCCTGAAATCGGAGTGGCTTCCACCAAAGCGTTTACGGGACAGGTGACAGTGCTCACCATGCTGGCGCTGACGCTTGCCAAGGAGAAGAATACGATAGATGAGGGGCAATTCCTTGCCATTGTGCAGGAGCTGAACCGCATTCCTGATAAGATGAAAGAAGTGCTGAAGCTGAATGGCAGCATTGCAGAGCTTTCCAAAATTTTCACGTATGCGCATAACTTTATCTATCTGGGACGCGGATATTCGTATCCCGTAGCCCTGGAAGGTGCGTTGAAGCTGAAAGAAATCTCTTATATCCATGCCGAGGGTTATCCGGCTGCTGAAATGAAGCACGGGCCTATCGCACTGGTAGATGCTGAAATGCCGGTGGTAGTGATTGCTACACAGAACGGGCTTTATGAGAAAGTATTGAGCAATATACAGGAAATCAAGGCGCGTAAGGGCAAAGTGATTGCTCTGGTGACAAAAGGGGATACGGTTATCAGCAAGATTGCCGATACTTGTATCGAGTTGCCGGAAACAATCGAGTGCCTCGACCCGTTAATTACTACAGTACCGTTGCAGTTACTGGCCTATCATATCGCAGTATGCAAGGGGATGGATGTGGATCAGCCGAGGAATCTGGCGAAATCGGTGACGGTAGAATAGTGGACCTATAAACAATATAACAATCGAATGGAAGAACTGAAGCATGAATGTGGCGTTGCCATGATACGCCTGCTGAAACCTCTGGAATACTATGAACAGAAGTACGGCACATGGATGTACGGTTTGAACAAACTCTATCTTCTGATGGAGAAACAGCACAACCGCGGACAAGAGGGCGCCGGTATGGCTTGTGTAAAGCTGGAAGCAAATCCCGGTGAGGAGTATATGTTCCGTGAGCGTGCACTCGGTTCGGGCGCCATTACCGAGATATTCGGTACGGTGCAAAGCAACTTTAAGGATCTGACAAAAGAGCAGCTTCATGATGCGGATTACGCTAAGAAATACCTCCCTTTTGCGGGCGAGGCTTACATGGGGCACTTGCGCTATTCCACTACTGGAAAGAGCGGCATTTCCTATGTGCACCCTTTCCTGAGGCGTAACAACTGGCGGGCTAAGAATCTCGCTCTTTGCGGCAATTTCAACATGACGAACGTGGATGAGATCTTTGCACGTATCACTGCTATCGGCCAGCATCCGCGGAAGTATGCCGATACGTACATCATGCTGGAACAAGTGGGACACCGTCTCGACCGTGAAGTGGAGCGCCTCTTCAATCTTGCCGAAGCGGAAGGATTGACAGGCATGGGCGTGACTCACTATATAGAAGATCATATGGACCTGGCAAACGTGCTGCGTACTTCGAGCAAGGAGTGGGACGGAGGCTATGTGATATGCGGACTGACGGGAAGCGGTGAATCGTTTGCGGTGCGCGATCCGTGGGGAATCCGCCCCGCATTCTGGTATCAGGATGATGAAGTGGCAGTGCTTGCCAGCGAACGTCCTGTGATACAAACCGCTTTCAATGTGCCGGCAGCCAGCATTAAGGAATTGATGCCCGGACAAGCCTTGCTGATTAACAAGACAGGCAAGCTGCGTACCACCCAAATCAATAAAGTACGCGAGGTGAAACCCTGTTCTTTCGAACGTATTTATTTCTCACGAGGTAGTGATGTGGATATTTACAGAGAACGTAAACTATTGGGTGAGAAACTGATACCTAACATCTTGAAAGCCATCAATAAAGACCTTGACCATACTGTGTTTTCCTTTATTCCGAATACAGCGGAAGTTGCTTTCTACGGCATGTTGCAGGGACTGGATGATTATCTGAATGAAGAGAAAGTGCAACAGATCGCTTCCTTGGGACATAGTCCCAGTCTGGAGGAGTTGGAACAGATACTTTCCCGCCGTATCCGTAGCGAAAAGGTAGCCATCAAGGATATCAAACTGCGCACGTTTATTGCAGAAGGAAACAGCCGCAATGACTTGGCTGCGCACGTGTATGATATCACTTATGGCAGTCTGGTGCCGGGTGTGGACAATCTTGTCATTATCGACGACTCCATTGTACGCGGAACCACTCTGAAACAGAGTATTATCGGTATTCTCGACCGTCTGGGCCCCAAGAAGATTGTGATTGTTTCTTCTTCCCCGCAGGTACGCTATCCCGATTATTACGGCATCGACATGGCAAAGATGAGTGAATTCATTGCTTTTAAAGCGGCCATCGAATTGCTGAAAGACCGGGATATGAAAGATGTGATTGCCGCTGCCTACCGCAAATCGAAAGACCAGGTAGGGTTGCCGAAGGAGCAAATGGTGAACTATGTGAAGGATATCTATGCACCCTTTATTGACGAGGAAATCTCCGCCAAGATGGTGGAACTGCTGACACCTGCCGGAACAAAGGCGAAGGTGGAAATCGTATACCAACCGTTGGAGGGGCTGCATGAGGCTTGTCCCAATCATCGGGGAGACTGGTATTTCAGCGGTGATTATCCTACGCCGGGCGGGGTGAAGATGCTGAATAATGCCTTTATTGACTATATAGAACAAGTATATCAATTTTAACGAAATAGTGTTTAGTGATAAGTGATTAACGTTAATTGCTTATCACTAAACACTAATCACTAACTAACATGAGAAATGTAACTCTTATCCTCGACGACGGGAGCCGCTTCCACGGCAAGTCGTTTGGCTACGAAAAGCCGGTAGCGGGAGAGGTGGTTTTCAACACAGCTATGACGGGGTATCCCGAGAGCTTGACTGACCCCTCGTATGCCGGACAGTTGATGACGCTCACTTATCCGTTGGTGGGCAATTATGGTGTGCCGCCTTTCACTATCGAACCGAATGGACTGGCTACCTTTATGGAAAGTGAACGTATCCATGCGGAAGCCATCATTGTAAGTGATTATAGTGAGGATTTTAGCCATTGGAACGCTGTGGAAAGCCTTGCTGATTGGCTGAAGCGTGAACAGGTGCCGGGCATCACAGGTATCGATACGCGTGAGCTGACAAAGGTGCTCCGCGAACATGGCGTGATGATGGGTAAGATCGTCTTTGACGATGAACCGGAGAATGTGCCCGATGCCGTGTATGCGGGGGTGAACTATGTGGATAAGGTGAGTTGCAAGGAGATAATCCGGTACAACGAAGGTGCGGGTAAGAAGAAAGTAGTCCTGGTGGATTGTGGAGTGAAGACTAATATTCTTCGCTGTCTGCTGAAGCGTGATGTGGAAGTCATCCGTGTGCCTTGGGATTATGATTATAATGAACTGGAGTTCGACGGACTTTTCATCAGTAACGGCCCGGGTGATCCGGATACCTGTGATGCTGCGGTGCAGAATATCCGCCGGGCAATGAAGAATGAAAAACTACCTATCTTCGGTATCTGCATGGGAAATCAGTTGCTGAGTAAGGCAGGAGGAGCAAAGATATACAAGCTGAAATATGGTCATCGCAGTCACAACCAGCCGGTGCGTATGGTGGGCACGGAGCGTTGCTTCATCACTTCGCAGAATCATGGTTATGCAGTGGACAACACTACGCTGACGGAAGATTGGGAACCGCTGTTCATCAATATGAACGACGGGTCTAATGAGGGCATTAAGCATAAACGGAATCCCTGGTTCTCTGCACAATTCCATCCGGAAGCTGCCAGTGGGCCGACGGATACGGAGTTTTTGTTTGATGAGTTCGTGAAACTGCTGTAATCACCTATAAACGTACAACAAATGAAAGAAAACAATATAAAGAAAGTCCTGCTACTCGGTTCCGGTGCACTGAAAATCGGTGAGGCAGGTGAGTTCGACTACTCCGGCAGCCAGGCACTCAAAGCCTTGAAAGAAGAAGGTATCTACACCGTTCTTATCAACCCGAATATCGCTACTGTGCAGACTTCGGAAGGCGTTGCCGACCAGATTTATTTCCTGCCTGTCACTCCTTATTTTGTAGAGAAAGTCATCGAAAAAGAACGTCCGGATGGCGTTATGCTTGCCTTTGGTGGGCAAACGGCACTGAACTGTGGTGTTGCCCTCTACAAAGACGGAGTTTTTGAGAAATATGGTGTAAAAGTTCTCGGTACTCCCGTGCAAGCCATTATCAATACGGAAGATCGTGAGATCTTCGTGCATAAGCTGAATGAAATCAATGTAAAGACTATTAAAAGCGAAGCCGTAGAAAATGCCATTGATGCCCGTCGTGCTGCTGCCGAATTGGGTTATCCGGTGATTGTCCGCGCTGCATACGCGCTTGGCGGACTGGGTTCCGGCTTCTGTGACAATGAAGAAGAACTGGATGTTTTGGTTGAGAAAGCTTTCTCCTTCTCCCCGCAGGTGCTTGTGGAAAAATCCTTGCGTGGATGGAAAGAAGTGGAGTATGAGGTGGTGCGCGACCGCTTTGACAACTGTATCACCGTTTGTAACATGGAGAACTTCGACCCGCTGGGTATTCATACAGGAGAGTCCATTGTTATCGCTCCATCTCAGACGCTCAGTAATTCCGATTATCATAAGTTGCGCGAACTTGCTATCCGTATCATTCGCCATATCGGTATTGTAGGAGAATGTAATGTGCAGTATGCTTATGATCCTGAAAGTGAAGATTATAGAGTGATTGAAGTAAATGCCCGCTTGAGCCGTTCTTCTGCTCTGGCTTCTAAAGCTACGGGGTATCCGCTTGCTTTCGTTGCTGCAAAACTCGGTCTTGGCTACGGATTGTTCGACCTGAAGAATTCTGTAACGAAAACCACAAGTGCTTTCTTTGAACCTGCATTGGATTATGTGGTCTGCAAAATACCCCGTTGGGACTTGGGTAAGTTCCATGGTGTAGACAAGGAACTGGGTTCCAGCATGAAGTCAGTAGGCGAAGTGATGGCTATCGGTCGTACTTTTGAAGAAGCCATTCAGAAAGGTCTGCGTATGATAGGACAGGGGATGCATGGTTTCGTGGAAAATAAGGAACTTGTTATCTCTGATATAGACAAGGCGCTCCGTGAACCGACGGACAAGCGTATCTTCGTCATATCCAAAGCTTTCCGTGCCGGATATACCGTTGATCAGGTGCACGAACTGACGAAGATCGATAAGTGGTTCCTGGAGAAGCTGATGAACATAATGAACACCAGCAAAGAGTTGGAAAAGTGGAGCAAGAACCACAAACAGATAGCCGATCTGCCTTTGGAATTGCTGAAAAAAGCCAAGGTACAAGGTTTCTCTGATTTTCAGATAGCCCGTGCCATCGGTTATGAAGGAGACATGGAAGACGGTATCCTCTATGTACGCAATCATCGTAAGAGCGTCGGCATTGTCCCTGTGGTAAAGCAAATAGACACTCTTGCTGCCGAATATCCTGCACAGACTAATTACCTGTATCTGACGTATAGTGGCATCGCTAATGATGTTCATTATCTCGGCGACCGTAAATCCATCGTTGTACTTGGTTCCGGTGCGTATCGTATCGGGTCTTCCGTAGAGTTTGACTGGTGCGGTGTACAGGCACTGAATACCATCCGTAAAGAGGGGTATCGCAGCGTTATAATCAACTATAATCCCGAAACCGTATCTACGGACTATGATATGTGCGACCGCCTCTACTTCGATGAACTTACCTTCGAACGGGTAATGGATATCCTTGAACTGGAAAATCCGCACGGGGTGATTGTTTCTACCGGTGGTCAGATACCGAATAATCTTGCCCTGCGTCTGGATGCGCAGAAGGTGCCTATACTCGGTACTTCCGCCAAAAGCATTGACAACGCCGAAGACCGTGAGAAGTTCTCTGCCATGCTGGACCGTATCGGCGTAGACCAGCCTCGCTGGCGCGAGCTTACGAGCATGGACGACATCAACGAGTTTGTGGAAGAAGTAGGTTTCCCGGTACTTGTGCGTCCGTCATACGTACTTTCAGGTGCTGCAATGAACGTTTGTTCCAATCAGGAAGAACTGGAACGCTTCCTGCAACTTGCGGCCAATGTATCAAAGAAGCATCCGGTGGTTGTCAGCCAATTCATCGAACATGCCAAGGAGGTGGAGATGGATGCGGTGGCACAGAATGGAGAAATTGTGGCATACGCTATCTCTGAACATATTGAGTTTGCCGGAGTGCATTCGGGCGATGCTACGATTCAATTTCCGCCTCAGAAGCTTTATGTGGAGACGGTACGCCGCATTAAGCGTATCAGTCGTGAGATTGCACGCGAACTGAATATCTCCGGTCCGTTCAATATCCAGTATCTGGCCCGTGAGAATGACATCAAGGTGATTGAATGTAACCTGCGCGCATCCCGTAGTTTCCCGTTCGTCAGCAAGGTGCTGAAGATTAATCTTATCGAACTGGCTACGAAGGTGATGTTAGGGCTTCCGGTAGAAAAGCCGAATAAGAATCTCTTTGAACTGGACTATGTAGGCATCAAGGCCAGTCAGTTCTCTTTCAATCGTTTGCAAAAGGCCGACCCGGTGTTGGGTGTGGATATGGCATCTACAGGTGAGGTAGGTTGTATCGGAAGTGATACGTCCTGTGCCGTACTGAAAGCTATGCTTTCTGTAGGCTACCGCATACCGAAGAAGAATATCCTGCTTTCTACCGGTACACCGAAACAGAAGGTGGAAATGCTTTCCGCTGCCCGTCTGCTTCAGCAAAAAGGGTATAAGCTCTTTGCAACGGGAGGTACCAGTAAGTTCCTTACGGAGAATGGGGTGGAGAATACGCAGGTGTATTGGCCCAGTGAGACTAACCAACAGCCGCAAGCGTTGGATATGCTGCACAAAAAGGAGATCGACATGGTGGTGAATATTCCGAAGAACCTCACTGCGGGTGAGTTGAGCAACGGATATAAGATTCGTCGTGCCGCTATCGACCTGAATGTTCCGCTAATTACGAATGCCCGCCTGGCAAGTGCTTTCATCAATGCTTTCTGTACGATGACGCTGGATGATCTGGCAATTAAATCGTGGGCGGAGTATAAATAATCTCTTAGTGGGATTAAGTTTAAACGATATTGCGATGAATCAAAAAATTAAGTAATACTATCTTAATTCTCCTCCTCCGTCGGAGGAGGAGTACCCGTAGGGGGAGGTGGTAGATGAAAAAAGAATTCCTTATGTATATGATTTATATGTATTTCTTGCTTCACCTACCACCCCGCCCTTTGGGCACCCCTCCTCCGACGGAGGAGGGGAATTGAGATACACTATTCATAAAAAATAAGGAGAACATATTATGGAATTGCCACCGAATCCTACCGAATGGTATATGCAGTTGCTGGCTCCGTTAAGTCCAGATATAAAGTTAGATTTAATCTGTAAATTGGCAGAGTCATTAAAAGAGAAACTTCCTCATTCTGAGAAAGTGACATCAAAATCAGAAGATTTCTTTGAAACATTGTCCGGTGCATGGGAAGAGGATATTACCAACGATAAATCAGGTATAGAAAAGGCTATGGAGGATGTGAAGGCCGGACGTGTAGACAAAGCTAAGGATGCGGATGAGTTGTTTAAGCAGATTTTAGATTGATAACATTGTGTTTGCTTTTTATATGCTGCAAAACATATCCCTATTTCTTGCTGATTCAGAATAAATAATCTTTCTTTGCACCAGCACAGTTCAGCACAGTTGCCTGTGCTATCCTTACTTTGATTAAACCTGTATACGCAATATGAAAACAATTTTCGGGCAACAAACGACGAAGGTAAAACAACTGGCCGATTTGATCAGCCAGGACATTTCCATGGGACGTTACAAGGCGGATACCGCCCTGCCTTCCATCAATCAGCTGAGCCACGATTATAAAGTTTCCCGCGACACGGTTTTTAAAGCTTTTATTGATCTGAAGGAGCGGGGGATTATCGACTCTACTCCTGGTAAAGGTTACTATGTGGTGAACCGCCAGAAAAATATCCTGCTGCTGCTCGATGAATATTCACCCTTTAAAGATACATTGTATAACAGTATCATCCGCCGCCTTTCCACGCGTTATAAGGTAGACCTGTGGTTTCATCAGTATAACGAAGCATTGTTCAATGCTATTCTTCGCGATTCCATTGGCCGCTATAATAAATACGTGGTAATGAACTTCGATAATGAAAAGATTTCTCCTTATCTCTATAAGATAGATTCTTCCCGCCTGTTGCTGCTTGATTTCGGGCAGTTTGACAAGCGGGAGTACTCATACATCTGCCAGGACTTCGGTGAAGCCTTTTACGCAGCTATGGCTCAATTGTCAGATAGGTTGCAGAACTATCGCAAGCTTATCCTGTTTCTGGCACGGGAAAGTAAGCATCCCAAGGAGACGTGCGATTATTTCAGGAAGTATTGTGCAGATCATCAATTGGAATGTGAGATAATAGAGACTTTGGACGACAGGGAAGTGCATTCCGGTGAAGCCTATATTGCCATCCGTCAGGTGGATGTGGTGGAGATTGTGAAGAAGAGCCGTGCGGCAGGTTTGACGTGTGGCGTTGATTTCGGCTTGATAGCCTATAATGATACGCCGGCTTATGAAGTGATTGATAAGGGAATAACAGTGATGAGTGTTGATTGGCAAAAGATGGGAATCCTGACGGCAGATTTCATCTTGAGTGGCAAACCCATACAAGTTTGTCTGCCGACGGAAGTAAATTTAAGAGGCTCTTTATAGCCTTTTTTTACAAATTGATTTCAGCACAGTTCAGCATAGATGATGTTTTATTAACCAAATAAATGATAGCATGAAAAAGTATCCGAAAATCGGGATTCGTCCCACTATCGACGGTCGCCAGGGTGGTGTACGTGAAAGCCTTGAAGAAAAGACAATGAACCTGGCTAAAGCAGTAGCCGAGTTGATCACCAGTAACTTGAAGAATGGTGACGGAAGTCCGGTGGAGTGTGTGATTTCAGACAGTACCATCGGTCGCGTAGCCGAAAGCGCAGCTTGTGCCGAGAAGTTTGAACGCGAAGGCGTGGGTTCTACTATCACAGTGACCTCTTGCTGGTGCTATGGTGCCGAGACTATGGACATGAATCCGTATTATCCGAAAGCTGTTTGGGGATTTAACGGTACGGAACGTCCGGGAGCTGTATATCTGGCAGCTGTACTGGCAGGACATGCACAAAAAGGATTACCTGCTTTTGGCATTTACGGACGTGATGTGCAGGATCTGGATGACAATTCCATCCCTACCGACGTTGCAGAAAAACTGCTTCGTTTTGCACGTGCCGCACAGGCAGTAGCAACCATGCGCGGAAAATCTTATCTGTCGATGGGTAGCGTATCTATGGGTATTGCCGGTTCTATTGTGAATCCGGATTTCTTCCAGGAATATCTGGGCATCCGTTGCGAATCTGTAGACCTGACTGAAATTATCCGTCGCATGACTGAAGGTATCTATGATAAGGAAGAGTTCGCTAAAGCCATGGCATGGACAGAGAAATATTGCAAGAAGAATGAGGGCAAGGATTTCAATCTCCCCGCAAAGACCAAGACCCGTGAGCAAAAAGATGAAGATTGGGAGTTTATTGTGAAAATGACCCTCATCATGCGCGATCTTATACAAGGTAATCCGAAACTTCGCGAAATGGGATTCAAGGAAGAAGCACTTGGACACAATGCCATTGCCGCCGGTTTCCAGGGACAACGCCAGTGGACGGATTTTTATCCGAATGGCGACTACTCCGAAGCTCTGCTGAATACTTCTTTTGACTGGAACGGCATCCGTGAAGCATACGTGGTAGCTACTGAAAATGATGCCTGCAACGGTGTAGCCATGCTCTTTGGTCATTTGCTGACAAACCGTGCACAGATATTCTCTGACGTGCGTACATATTGGAGCCCTGAAGCTGTGAAACGTGTTACAGGTAAAGAATTGACCGGTTTGGCAGCTAATGGCATTATCCATCTGATTAACTCCGGTGCTACCACTCTGGACGGTACAGGCCAGCAAACAAATGCACAGGGTGAACCTGTCATGAAACCTCATTGGGAAATCTCCGAGGCTGAAATGGAGAAATGTCTTGAAGCTACTACTTGGTATCCCGCTAACCGTGATTATTTCCGTGGCGGTGGTTTCTCTTCCAACTTCCTGTCGAAGGGTGGAATGCCTGTAACTATGACCCGTCTGAATCTGGTAAAAGGCCTTGGCCCTGTGCTTCAGATTGCTGAGGGATGGACGGTAGAGATTGATCCGGAAGTTCACAAGCTGCTGGATGAACGTACGGACCGTACTTGGCCTACTACTTGGTTTGTGCCCCGTCTTTGCGATAAACCGGCATTTGAAGATGTGTATTCGGTAATGAATAACTGGGGAGCCAATCATGGTGCTATCAGTTATGGACATATCGGCCAGGATTTGATTACGCTGGCTTCCATGCTTCGTATTCCTGTTTGCATGCACAATGTGGATGAGAAGAAGATATTCCGTCCTGCTGCCTGGAATGCATTCGGTATGGATAAAGAAGGAGCTGATTACAGAGCCTGCACAACGTACGGACCTATCTATAAATAACAAATAGAAATAGACATGATAACAAACGAACACATAGAACAATTCATAGCCCAGGCGCATCGGGTAGGAGATGCCGGATTGACAATATGCAGTAGCGGCAATATCTCCTGGCGCATTGGTGACGAAGTCCTGCTTTCCGGAACAGGTTCATGGGTACCTTCTCTACCTAAAGAAAAAGTAGCTGTCTGCCGCCTTTCTACAGGAGAAGTATTGAATGGAGTGAAACCCTCTATGGAAAGCGGTTTCCATCTCGGAGTACTCCGTGAGCGTCCTGATGTGAATGTAGTTTTGCATTTCCAGTCACACTATGCCACGGCTGTGGCGTGTATGAAGAATCGTCCTACGAATTTCAACGTAACAGCGGAGATTCCCTGCCATGTGGGAAGTGAGATTCCGGTAGTTCCTTATTATCGTCCGGGATCGAAAGAATTGGCCCAGGGAGTGATTGATGCTTTGAAAGACCATAATTCCGTCCTCTTGCTGAAACATGGGCAGGTGGTGTGTGGTAAGGACTTCGACCAGGCTTTTGAACGCGCTATGTTCTTTGAAATGGCATGTCGCATCATGATCCAGTCCGGAGGAGACTACACAGTACTTACTCCTGAAGAGATCGACGATCTTGAAACATACATTTTAGGAAAGAAGACTAAATGATGAATACCTATCTGGCAGTAGATTTTGGAGGTGGAAGCGGTCGCGTTATGGCCGGTTCCATCTGCCAGGGTACGCTGAAACTGGAAGAGGTGTACCGCTTTCCAAACCGTCAGGTGCGGATGGGAAACCATGTGTACTGGGATTTTCTGGCTCTGTTTGATGAGATGAAGAACGGACTCCGGCAAGCGGTGCGCAAGGGATATCATATCAGGAGCATTGGCATTGATACCTGGGGTGTGGACTTTGGATTGATAGACCGTAACGGTAACTTGCTGGGAAACCCAGTGTGTTATCGTGACCCCCGAACGGATGGTTTGCCGGAAGAGTTTTTCGGTGACAACTTTGTTCGGCACTATTCCGAAGCCGGCATACAAGTGATGTCCATCAATACACTTTTTCAGCTTTACAGCATGAAGAAAAGCGGTGATACGCAATTGGAAGTTGCAGACCGTCTTCTGTTTATGCCCGATCTTTTCAGTTACTTCCTCACAGGGGTGGCAAATAATGAATACTGCATTGCATCCACCTCCGAACTGCTTGATGCACGTAGCCGGACTTGGAATCAGCCACTCATCCATCGTTTGGGAGTACCTGCACATCTCTTTGGAGACATTGTGATGCCCGGTACGATACGTGGCAAACTGAAACGGGAGATTGCCGAAGAAATTGGTCTGACGGATGAAGTGGATGTCATAGCTGTCGGTTCGCACGATACGGCAAGCGCTGTTTATGCGATTCCTTCGACACAGGTGGATAAATCCCGTTGTGCCTTCCTCAGTTCTGGTACGTGGTCTCTGCTGGGTGTTGAACTGGATGAGCCTATCCTCACGGAAGAAGCTTGCCGGGCCGGCTTCACCAATGAGGGCGGGGTAGGCGGTAAGATTCGTTTTCTTCAGAATATCACCGGGCTTTGGATCTTGCAACGTCTTATGGCGCAATGGAAAGAAAGAGGAGAGCGATGTGAATACGATTTCTTACTTTCTGCCGCCGAATCAGCGGATATTCCATCCGTCATTGACGTAGATGATAAAATATTCCAGAACCCTGTGGATATGGAGGATGCCATTGCGGAGTATTGTGAAGCGCACGGACAGCCTATACCGGAAACTTACGGTGAGGTAGTGCGTTGTGTACTCCAATCACTCGCCCTGCGCTATAAGCAAGGAATAGACCAACTGAACCGTCTGCTTCCCGCTCCGATAGAACAGCTCAATATCATCGGTGGCGGATGCCGTAATTCACTGCTGAACCGCCTGACAGCCGAGGCTTTGGGTATTCCCGTCTATGCCGGACCTGTAGAGGCAACCGCTATCGGTAATATTCTGGTGCAAGCCATTGCCAAGGGAGAGATCGGCAGCCGTGAAGAAATCAAAGAATTTATTTAATAACTTAGCCGGAACGCAGATAAACATTGCTTTGCGTAGATAATTATCGTATCACTTTTTAATCTGCTAAAATCTGTGTTTATTTGCGTTTCAATATTGATTTACTATGGACACATCAATCAAACGTTATCCCGCCAAAGAGCATCATCAGCCGGTGGAGCGTATCTGCCGGACACTGGAACTCCGTGACGATCCACAGTTGATAGCCGAATACCGCCGCCGGCACAGCCAAGGGGCTATCTGGCCCGAAATACCTGCCGGTATCCGTGAAGCCGGTATTCTGGAAATGGAAATATATCTTTTGGACACCCGCCTGTTTATGATAGTCGAAGTGCCTGTAGGGTTTGACTGGGATGCAGCTATGGAGCGCCTCGCTTCCTTGCCCCGACAACAGGAATGGGAAGATTATATGGCCATCTTCCAGCTTGTGAAACCCGGTTCCACAGCCGCCGAGAAATGGCAGCCGATGGAGCGTATTTTCCACCTTTATGACTAATCCCAGCCAAAGAAATAACTACCATGAAGAACAACACTAAGAAAAACAGCATTATCAGTAAAGACGGAGTAAGCTACCTCGTTCCGTTCATTCTTATCACCAGTTGCTTTGCCTTGTGGGGCTTTGCCAACGATATCACGAATCCGATGGTGAAAGCCTTTTCCAAGATTTTCCGTATGAGTGTTACCGACGGGGCACTGGTGCAGGTGGCTTTCTATGGCGGATATTTTGCCATGGCATTCCCCGCAGCTATTTTTATCCGTCGCTTTTCATATAAAGCAGGGGTACTGCTGGGACTGGGATTGTATGCTATCGGTGCATTCCTGTTCTATCCCGCCATGTTGACGGGCAATTACTATCCCTTCCTTATAGCTTACTTTATACTGACATGCGGACTCTCGTTTCTGGAAACCAGTTGTAATCCCTATATCCTTTCTATGGGTGATGAAGCTACATCCACCCGCCGCCTGAATCTTGCACAGTCTTTCAATCCGATGGGCTCGTTATTGGGTATGTACGTGGCGATGAACTTTATCCAGAATCGCTTGAACCCGATGGATACGATGGAGCGTAGCCAGCTTTCGGATACAGAATTTGCTGCGGTACGTGATTCGGATCTGATGGTACTGATTGCGCCTTATCTGATTATCGGGCTTGTCATTTTGGCTATGCTGATTGTGATCCGTATGGTGAAGATGCCGAAGAATGGCGTTCAGTCTCATAACATTAACTTCCTGCCTACATTGAAACGTATATTCGATATACACCATTACCGCGAAGGAGTGATCGCACAGTTCTTCTATGTAGGTGCGCAGATTATGTGCTGGACATTTATCATTCAATATGGTACGCGCTATTTCATGTCGGAAGGAATGGAAGAGAAAGCTGCGGAAGTGCTTTCACAGCAATATAACATTGTAGCTATGATTATTTTCTGTGCCAGCCGTTTCATCTGTACGTTTATCCTGCGGTATCTCAGTCCGGGGCTGTTGCTGAAAGTACTGGCTATTGTAGCTTGCGTGTTTACGGCCGGGGTGATTGGTTTCCAGAATATCTGGGGAATGTATTGTCTCGTAGGGGTATCAGCCTGTATGTCTCTGATGTTCCCCACGATTTACGGTATAGCTTTACAGGGATTGGGCGATGATGCCAAGTTCGGTGCTGCCGGATTGATTATGGCAATTCTCGGAGGGTCGGTATTGCCGCCCCTTCAGGCAAGCATCATTGATTGCCATACGCTGTTAGGTATGCCTGCTGTGAACCTGTCATTCATCCTTCCGTTCATCTGTTTTGTGGTGATTGTGATCTATGGACATCGGTCCTATTGCAGGGAAAAAATGCGAAAGTAATTATAGATACATCTGAATTTGATGATGGAGAACCTTTTATAGAAAAAAAGGTTCTCTTTTTTATTTATATAGTTGTATTTCTTCTTTTTTTGCTACTTTTGTGTTGCAAAATGAAACAAGCAAATATTTCGCATAACATAAAATTCTTCTGGTACAGATGAAACAATATCTTCTATTTCTGTTTTTCTACCTCTTGTCTGTAAATTGGGCTTTTGCACAAAAAGATGCGATAGAGGGTAAAAGTTATATCCTTTGTATAAACTCATATACGGAATCATCTCCCTGGAGTAGTCGGCTCATTTCCAACGTTACGGAATTCGTTCAAAAAGACCCTGGAATCACTATTTACGTAGAGCATCTGAATATGTTGCTGGTTGAAAATGATTCCATTCTGGAAGAATCCAAGCGCAATATATTCGATAAATACAAAGGTCGTTCTCCACGCATGCTGTTATTACTGGGAAATTCGGCATTGTTGTTGCGGGATGAATATAGAAAAGTTTGGGGAGATATTCCCATTGTGCTTTGTGCACAGGAAGATTATTTAGATTCCTATGAGGCTTATATCCACAGGCAGCCTTCTACGCCTGAAGAACGAACTCCTCTTTCTTATTTGGTTGACCCCTACAATTTAGTTTATCTGTACGCTGATTTGTATATCCCGGAAAACATTCGCCTGATGAAACAGATGATTCCCGGAATGAAAGAGCTTATATTTATAGGTGACGGGCGCAAAGTCAATCAAGACAACTCCGTACTTATCGAGCAAGAACTGAATACGAAGTATCCGGATATCAAGTATAAATTTTGGTCTGCTGAAAATATGACGACCAATCAGCTGTTGGATTCCCTGTATTTCGTAGACACTAAAACAACGGGAGTTCTGTTCGCCTCGTGGTTCTACAAATACGCATTTGCTGGTACTAGCATGTTAGCCACTAATTCTCATAAGCTTATAGCTGCTACTTCCGTTCCTATCTTTTCTTTGAGTATGGTAAATATAGCAAGTGGAAAAGAAGGTATGCTGGGTGGATATACTTACAATCAAGATCGTTATGATGCAGCATTGATTCAAACCATTTCGGATGTGTTGAAAGACAAACAGGCACGCCATATTCCTTGCTATATCCCCACAGACGGGGCGCCTGTTATTAATTATGAAATACTGGTACGTGACGGGCTTTCTCTTTCCACGTGTCCTGCCAATACCCGTTTTCTGAATAAACCGCCTACGTTTTGGGAGCATTACCGGTATTTTATCTTGGGAACTCTTTTCTCTATTTTGCTTATTACACTGCTCTTCCTGTATCGTATTCGCAACTTGAATGCATTGAAAAAAGCACAACAGAACGAGATAGATGCAATGGCTACTTATAAGATGTTAGTGAACAATATGCCCATACTCTATATGCAGGAGGAGTTGGTGACCGATAAGAACGGTAATCCCATCGAATTGATTTACCGGAATGTAAATTCGGAATTTGAGAAACACTTCTATCGTAAGGAAGAGGTCATAGGCAGAAAAGGAAGTGAAATATTCCCGGAATCCATGCCCGAATTCCTGCATTTTACAAAGATGGCGTTGACGGAGAAAAGAGCCATCACATTCCCTTACTACTTTAAAGCCATCGATACTTTTTACGATGTGGTATTGAAAGGAACCCATCAGGGAAATATGATTGATATCTTCTGCCTGAACAGCACAGAACTGCACAAAGCACAGCAAAAGTTGAGTGCTACCAACAGCAAACTGGCGATGGCTCTTGATGTTGCCAACATCGTACCCTGGAAGTGGGATCTGAAGAGCAAAACAATCCTGTGTGATATCAATAGACCGATTGAACTGAGTACTGACGAACAGGAGGTGGAAGATTCACAACTATCTGTGCCCGATTCTCAGTATTTCTCAAAAATCTTCAAGGAAGACCGTGAACGGGTGAAACAGGCCTACCGGGATCTGATAGAAGGACGGGCGGAAAAAGTGAAAGAAGAATACCGTATCGTCAATGTGCAGAAAAACAACCTGCACAAGGTGGAGTGGGTGGAAGCACAGGCTGCCGTAGAAGCTCGTGACGAAGATGGAAAGCCATTGACACTGGTAGGCTCGTCGCTTGTCATCACCAACCGGAAGAAAATGGAACAAGAACTTACGACAGCAAAAGAGCTTGCCGAAGAATCCAATCGTTTAAAGTCGGCCTTCCTGGCTAATATGAGTCATGAAATTCGTACCCCGTTGAATGCTATTGTCGGTTTCTCGGGGATATTGGCGTCTACCGAGGAAGAAGAGGAAAAACAGGAATATGTCAGCATCATCGAGAACAATAATACTTTGTTGCTGCAACTCATCAGTGATATTCTTGATTTGTCGAAGATTGAGGCGGGAACGTTGGAGTTGAATTACTCTAATATCGAACTGAATGAGTTGATGAGGGAACTGGAGCGTGGTTTCTTGTTGAGAGTGAAGACGGATGCGGTGAAACTGGAGTTTGTGGAACCTGCCGGGCCATGTATGGCTTATACGGAAAAGAACCGTTTGTCCCAATTGATGATTAACCTTGTGACAAATGCCATTAAGTTTACCGAAAAAGGCAGCATTCGTTTTGGCTATGAAATGCGGGAGAATGAATTATATTTCTATGTGACCGATACCGGATGTGGAATTCCGAAGGATAAGCAACAAAACATTTTCGGGCGTTTCGTCAAGCTGAACTCTTTTGCCCAGGGAACCGGGTTGGGACTTTCTATCTGTAAAACACTGATGGATCATATGGGTGGCAGAATCGGCGTGGAATCGGAAGAGGGTAAAGGCTCTACTTTCTGGTTTACGCTTCCCTACAAACCGGCTGTGAAGGAAGACAAGAAACAGATGCCCAAAGATATTCAACCCGTTTCGATAGAAAGAAACAAATTGACCATACTGGTTGCAGAAGATAATGCAAGCAATTATAAGCTTTTTGAATCCATCCTGAAATACGACTATCATTTGATTCATGCCTGGGACGGTATGGAGGCTGTGGAAATGTTCCGGAAACATAATCCTCAGATTGTATTGATGGATATCAATATGCCTGTAATGGATGGGTACGAGGCTACCCGGGAGATCCGTAAGTATTCTGCAAAGATTCCTATTATTGCCGTTACAGCCTTTGCCTATGCTTCGGATGAACAGAAAGTGATGGAAAGCGGATTCGATGGATATATGCCCAAGCCTATCAATGCCAAGTTGTTGAAAGCGCAATTGGTGGATATTATGCAGAAGCGTATCATCTTGTTATAAGATGAAAGTTTCTCATTTTCAGTTGAATGTTTTCCAATGCGGTGTTTCAGCACCCGCAATGCCACACTTCGTGGGTGCCGATGCCACACTTGGACGAGTGTGAAGTGTGGAGTTTGCCCCGTTTAGGTGTGGCATTTGCCCTGCTCAGGTGTGGCATTTGCCCCACTTAGGTGTGGCGTTTCTTTTGATATTCCGCTGGTGTCATCCCCGTCATCCGTTTAAAAAATTTGCTGAAAAATGACGGATTGGGAAATCCCAGTTCATCCGAGATTTGGAATACCAACAAATCACTGTGTTTCAGTAACACTTTTGCTTCAAGAATAATGGCTTGGTTAATCCACTGCATTACCGTCTGCCCGCTTACTTCACGAATAACCGTACTCAGATAATGAGGAGTCAGACACAGTTTATCTGCATAGAAGCTGATGTTACGTTCACGTTTACTGTGTTCATTAACCAACCCGATGAAGCGGCGGAATACTTCTTCCTGGCGTGAGAGCTGCAATGGGGCGGACTCTTCGTTCTTTGCATGTATATACCTTATATTATAAAGCAATGCTATAATCAAGTGTTGTACCACTTCCCGGCGGAATGGAACTTTGTGCACAGTATCCCATATCATTGAAAAGAAAGCATCGATTTGCGGTAATTCTTCCTCTGTGGGCGAAATGAAAATGCCATGCTTTGTGTACGAATCCGTCAGTGCACCTCCCTGTGCGATGGGCAAAAAGTTATTATCGGGAACAATGACCTGAAAGTCATAATCCTCACTGATTTCCACAATTTCTATCAGTGAATTGAAAGGGCTGATAATAATCATTGGTTCCTTTACCTTATATTCTATCAGATTGATGGAAATCCGTGCTTCACCTTTCAGTATCCGGATGATTCTGCTCTCTTTAGCTCGATAGGGCCTCCCTGTGCTAAAGAGGATACTATCCATTTGGGCAAAGCTGATGATAACACCGAGATCACGGCTGATAAAGCGGAAACTGTTATTGTTTACGATGTTTGGATTACTCAGTAGCTCGCCAAGTCCAAGCTCCATAGGTTTGCTCTTTTCCATATCCTTTTCCTCCTTTAATTTATCTATATCTGTGGCAAAGATAAGAAAACGTAGGGTTTTCCTGTCTTTTAATACTGGTAATCGGATAAATAGAGCATCATTGCACACAAATAGAATGTATCCATATACTTTTAAGCTCTATCTTTGCGTCCTATAAAGAAATAAACAAGAAATGTATATGGAAATGAAACGAACTATTCTCTCTTTTTCCTTTGTTCTTGCGGCAATGCTGTCACATGCGCAGCTCACGCTGGAGGGATGCCAACACTCGGCACAGACCAATTATCCGCTGGTGCGGCAATACGGTTTGATAGAGAAAGCCCGGGAGTATAACCTGGAGAATGCCGGAAAAGGCTATCTGCCACAATTCACCCTTTCAGGAAAAGCAACCTATCAAAGTGATGTTACAAAGCTGCCGGTGGACGTTCCGGGAATCGATATAAAGAGTATGCCCAAAGATCAGTATCAGGTGATGTTGGAAGTGTCGCAGAACATCTGGGACGGTGGAGATATCCGTTCCAAGAAGCAACTGACCCGGGCTACTTCGGAGATAGACCGTGGGAAACAGGAAGTAGATATGTATGCATTGAATGATCGTGTGAATCAGCTATACTTCGGCATCCTGTTACTGGACGAACAGTTAAGGCAGAATCAGCTTTTGCAGGAAGACTTGGGACGTACTCATCAGCAAGTATCCAACTATATGGCAAACGGCATTGCCAATCAGAGCGATCTGGATGCCGTAAGCGTGGAGATATTGAACACGAAGCAGAAACGCATTGAACTGGAATCTTCGCGACAGGCCTATCTGAGTATGCTCTCTATCTTTATAGGAAAGGAAATCGCTTCCGGAACTACATTGGAGAAGCCTGCTGATACTTTTGAATTTACTTCATTGGTGAACAACCGTCCGGAACTTCGCTGGTTCGATGCCCAAGGCGGACAATTGAACGTACAGGAGTCTTCATTGAAGACGCGCTTTCGTCCCCGCTTCGGGCTGTTCGTGCAGGGAGCTTACGGAAATCCGGGATTGAATATGTTGAAAGATGATTTCTCCGCATACTATGTAGCGGGAGTCCGTATGTCGTGGAACTTCGGTAGCCTCTACACGTTGCGCAATGATCGGAGGCTGATAGATAACAACCGTCGTAAATTGGAGACCAGCCGCGATGTGTTCCTGTTCAATACCAATCTGGAATCTACCCAACAAAGCTCGGCCATCCAGTCCATGCGCCGGCAGATGGTGGATGATGATGAGATTATCCGTTTACGTGTCAACATCCGCAAGGCCGCCGAAGCTAAAGTGGAGAACGGTACGCTGACCGTGACCGATATGCTTCGTGAAATCACTGCCGAGAACCTGGCACGTCAAACCAAGGCTTTACATGAGGTGCAGTTACTGATGAACATCTGGAATCTGAAATATACATTGAATAATTAAAGGCATAAAAATATAGATCATTATGAAATCAAGGAATTTACTGGGACTTTGTTCCCTATTGGCCCTCTTTTCCGCTTGTGGAAACGGTGCCCCGAAATATGATGCAACAGGAACGTTTGAGACTACGGAAGTGCTTGTATCTGCCGAAGCATCGGGCCGCCTGCTTTATTTCGATATCGAAGAAGGAATGTTGCTGAAGGCTGGTGAAGAAGTCGGCGTAGTAGATACCGTACAGCTCTACCTGAAGAAGCTGCAACTGGAGGCAAGCATTAAATCCGTCGAAGAACAGCGCCCTGATATCCTGAAACAGGTAGCCGCCACCAAAGAACAAATATCTGCCGCCCAACGTGAGCGGAACCGTGTGGCAAACTTACTAAAGGTAGGTGCGGCAAACCAGAAACAACTGGATGATGCGGAAGATCAGCTTGAAGTGCTCCGCAAGCAACTTGTTGCGCAGAATTCTACCTTGTCCAACAGTCACCAGAGCCTGACGTGGCAAAGTTCATCCGTCGGTATTCAGGTTGCACAGGTGGAAGACCAGTTGAAGAAGTGCCACATCACCTCTCCGATAACCGGCACTGTACTGGCAAAGTACGCCGAAGCGGGAGAACTGACAGCTATGGGCACTCCGCTTTTCAAAGTGGCCGATACGGAGCAGATGTACCTTCGTGCTTACATCACCTCCGAACAACTGTCGCAGGTAAAGCTGGGACAGAAAGTAACCGTCTTCTCCGATTACGGCACCGATGAGCACAAGCAGTATCCGGGCGTAGTTACCTGGATTTCGGATACCTCGGAATTTACCCCGAAGACTATCCTGACTAAGAATGAACGTGCCAACCTGGTGTATGCCGTGAAGATTGCCGTGCACAATGACGGGCTGTTGAAGATAGGCATGTACGGGGGAGTGGAGTTTAGTGATTAACGGTTAGTGATTAGTGATTAATTTATGGAACATGCGGTTGTTGTAGATAATGTTACCAAGAAATATGGGGCGGTGGAGGCGTTGAAGGGTGTTTCCTTGACGGTTTCTTCCGGAGAGTTGTTCGGCATTATCGGGCCTGACGGGGCGGGGAAGACTTCTCTTTTCCGTATCCTCACCACCTTGCTGCTTCCCGATAGTGGAAATGCTTCGGTGTGCGGTCTGGATATAGCGAAGGATTATAAAGAAATTCGTCGTCGCGTAGGCTATATGCCGGGACGCTTCTCCCTCTATCAGGACTTGACGGTAGAAGAAAACCTGAACTTCTTTGCTACTGTTTTCCATACCACCATTGAGGAGAATTATGAATTGGTGAAGGATATCTACCAGCAGATAGAGCCTTTCCGCAAACGCCGTGCCGGAGCTTTGTCCGGAGGTATGAAGCAGAAACTGGCGTTGAGTTGTGCGCTTATCCATAAACCGGATGTGCTTTTCCTCGACGAGCCGACAACAGGAGTCGATCCTGTTTCCCGCAAGGAGTTTTGGGGGATGCTTCGCCGGTTGAAGGAACAGGGCATCACCATCATAGCCTCTACGCCTATTATTGATGAGGCACGCCAATGTGACCGCATCGCCTTTATCAATGAGGGGCAGATACATGGGATAGATACTCCGGAACGTATTCTGAACCAGTTTGCAAGTATTCTTTGTCCGCCGGGACTGGAACATGGCAAGGTGGAACAGAAAGATGAGTATGTCATCGAAGTGGATAAGCTCACCAAACGTTTCGGCAATTTCACGGCAGTGGATCATATCTCTTTCAAAGTCCATCGTGGTGAGATATTCGGCTTCCTGGGTGCCAATGGTGCCGGAAAGACTACGGCAATGCGCATGCTTACCGGATTGAGCCATCCCACAGGAGGTACGGCCCGCGTAGCCGGTTTCGATGTTGCTACCCGGACGGAGGATGTGAAAAAGAATATCGGCTATATGAGCCAGAAGTTTTCTCTTTACGAAGACCTGAAAGTGTGGGAGAATATCCGGCTGTTTGCCGGGATTTACGGCATGGCAGAAGATGAAATAGCCCGCAAGACCGATGAACTTCTGGAACGCATCGGGCTGAGTGCCGAACGTGATACGCTGGTAAAAAGTCTGCCGCTGGGCTGGAAACAGAAACTTGCTTTCTCCGTTTCCATCTTTCACGAACCGAAGATCGTCTTTCTGGATGAGCCGACGGGTGGGGTGGATCCTGCTACCCGTCGCCAGTTCTGGGAGCTTATTTATCAGGCTGCCGACCGGGGAATCACTGTCTTTGTCACCACCCACTTCATGGATGAGGCCGAGTATTGCGACCGTATCTCTATCATGGTGGATGGCGTGATTCGTGCTCTCGATACGCCCGATGAACTGAAACGGCAATTTAAGGTTGCTACGATGGATGATGTTTTTCAGCAGTTGGCACGGGAGGCGGTGCGTATGGCGGATTAGCCGATTCATAACATAATTAGTAAGAACAATGAAACAATTTATAGCTTTTGTCCGAAAGGAATTCTTCCATATCTTCCGCGACAGGCGAACCATGCTGATATTGCTGGGTATGCCTGTGGTGCAGATTATCCTTTTCGGCTTTGCCATAACCACGGAAGTGAAGAATGTCCGTGTCGCCATTCTCGACCCGTCGAACGATGTTGTCACCCGGCGCATTATCGACCGTCTGGATGCGAGTGAATATTTCTCCGTCACCACGAATCTGAATACTCCGGACGAGGTTGAGAAGTCTTTCAGACGTGGAGACATTGACCTGGCAGTCATCTTCAGCGAGCAATTTGCGAATCACGTTTATACCGGAGATGCTTGTGTACAGTTGGTGGCCGACGCTACCGACCCCAATACGGCAACCACACAGACCGGTTATGCCGCCAACATCATATCCTCTGCCGGACGCGAAATGCTTCCGGCGGGAATGCAGGTTTCCACTATTGTTCCCGAAGTGAAGCTGCTCTATAATCCGCAGATGAAGAGCGCCTACAACTTTGTGCCGGGCGTGATGGGACTAATCCTGATGTTGATTTGTGCCATGATGACTTCCATATCCATTGTGCGGGAGAAGGAGACGGGAACGATGGAGATATTGTTGGTTTCTCCGGTAAAGCCGCTATTCATTATTCTTGCCAAGGCAGTTCCTTACTTTGTGCTTTCGTTTGTCAACCTGACAACGATTTTGCTGTTGTCCGTCTATGTACTTGATGTTCCTGTGGCGGGTAGCTTGTTCTGGCTGATTGTGGTATCGCTGCTCTTTATCTTCGTTTCCCTGGCTCTGGGCTTGCTGATTTCCTCGGTGACGCGGACGCAGGTTGCTGCCATGCTTGCATCGGGATTGATACTGATGATGCCTACCATGCTGCTCTCCGGTATGATATTCCCTATAGAGAGCATGCCCTTGCTGCTTCAAGGCATCTCGGCCGTACTTCCTGCCCGTTGGTACATTCAGGCTGTGCGGAAGCTGATGATCGAAGGAGTGGATATTTCACTGGTATTGATGGAAGTCAGTATTCTTGCTGTAATGGCGGTTGCACTGATTACGGTTAGTTTCAAGAAGTTTAAGAACCGATTAGAATAGGAGAGTGGTGGTATGATAAAGTTTCTGATAGAAAAAGAATTCAAGCAGTTGCTCCGTAACTCGTTCCTGCCGAAGATGATTCTTATCTTCCCCTGTATGATTATGATACTGATGCCCTGGGCGGCAAATCTGGAGATAAAGAACATTAACCTGAACATTGTGGATAATGACCACAGCGTCCTTTCGCGCCGCCTTGTGGATAAGATCGGTGCATCCACCTATTTCCGTACGACGGCCCTTCCTGATACTTACAATGAAGGATTGCGCTCCATCGAAATCGGTTCGGCAGATATTATCCTGGAGATTCCCCGCGATTTTGAGAAGAGCTGGGTGACGGGCAACAGCCCCCGCCTGTTGGTTGCCGTCAATGCGGTGAACGGTACAAAGGGAGGATTGGGCGGCTCGTACCTGTCTTCCATCATTAATGACTATACCCGTGAGTTGCAATCGGAATCACCGACAAAGGCTATGTCTGCCGGGATGGGATTGCCTCGGATCGGTATTTCAACGCAGAATTTGTATAACCCGCACCTGAACTACAAGCTCTTTATGGTTCCGGCATTGATGGTGATGTTGTTGACAATGATTTGCGGTTTCCTTCCGGCGCTCAATGTAGTAGGTGAGAAAGAGGTGGGCACTATCGAGCAGATCAATGTAACGCCTGTCTCCAAACTGACGTTTATTCTTGCCAAGCTGATACCTTATTGGCTGATAGGTTTCATTGTGCTTACGATATGTTTCTTTCTGGCATGGCTGCTCTATGGCATTCTTCCTGTGGGGCATTTCGTGACGATATACCTTTTTGCAGTGGTCTTCCTGTTTGTAGTCTCCGGATTCGGTCTGGTGATTTCCAATCATTCCGCTACGTTGCAGCAGGCCATGTTCGTCATGTGGTTCTTTATGCTGATACTGATGCTGATGAGCGGCTTGTTCACTCCCGTACACAGTATGCCGGAGTGGGCACAACTGATTGCTGCGCTCAATCCGCTGAAATACTTTGTAGAGGTGATGCGTACCATTTACCTGCGGGGTGGTGGCATTGTGGAGTTACTTCCACAGTTGGGAGCATTGACGACCTTTGCGGTGTTCTTTAATTTGTGGGCAGTGAGGAGTTATAGAAAGAGTAGTTGAGATTACTCTTTCATAATCCTTTTGATCTCCGCATCCAGCGAAGCTTTCTCCGGGATATTGAGTTTCGGCCTTAACCGATAACGTATCCTGGTGACGCTGGCGGAGGCTATACCTAATATCCGGGCTATTTCTTCGGTGCTTTGATTGAGCAGGATGAGCATACACAGCAATTCTTCATTCTTGGTGATATTGGGACACACATCGCGCAGGCGGATAAGTGCCGTAGAATAAATGCCGGAGAAGGCGACACGGAATTCAGCTTCTTCTTTGGGTGTCAGCATGGTGGGAGACAGAGTTTCCATAAGCTTGTTGAGTTCGCTACCGGATTGGTTTGAGGTTTGTATTTCAGCCAGTTGCCGAAGCAGTTCCTGGTTGTGTTCATGAAGTTCATGGCGCGATTCAAGAATTCTTTTCAATTCCTTTTCCTTTTTATCCAGGCGGATGGAGGTGATTTCGAGCTCCTTTTCATCCAGTTGATGATGTAATTTCAGAGATCGGTGCCTGTTCCAGAACCAGGTGGCCAGGAGCAGGATAAAGAGGATGGATGCAATTGTGCCGATGGTGTATGTGCGGATAACACTGTTGCGTAAGGCTATGCCTGCTGTGAGCAGACTATTTTCCTGTTCCACCTTCTCCGTCTCGTAACGTATATGCGAGGCTATGGATTCGCGAATGGATTTCCCATGAATTACAGAGTCGATAATCATATTATAGCGGGGGAGCAGCTCTTTTGCAGCTTTCATCCTGTCGGTACGGTGGTAGCTGTCGAGCAGTAACCGGTTGTTGTGATTCTCGGTTTCCATATCTCCGCGGGCTTTGGACAAGCTGACGGCTTTTTCAAGCAACGGGATGGCTTCTTGGTATTTTTCGGCCCTATACATGGCATTTCCGTAGCCCATGTAATAATCCAGCAGCATATAGCCGGGCACTTTATCTTTTATTTCTTCATAGTGCGTCAGGACTTTCGGCAGGGAGTCCGGAAACAGGGCTTTGGCATCCAGCTTTTCCATCTTTACACGTATTTGTCCGCGCGGATTGGTGGCTCTGATGTAGAAGCTGTCGGCAAGGTTGAGCGCGAGGAAGGCTGAGTCGATGAGGCCCATTCTTTTATAAATCAGGGCTCTCCTTTCGTACAGGCTTGCCGCCATACCCCAGGTCTCGTTATCTTCACGGAACAGGCGGAGTCCTTCATTGTTGTAATGCAAGGCTCTGTCGAAGAAGTTTAGTTCGGTGTAATTGCCGCACAGGTTGATTGCGGCGAGCATTGCCCCACGCGGATTCTGCGATTTATTGCTTTGTTCCATGACTTCCTGACAGAGGCTGATGCCTTTCTGGAACTCATTCTTCCGGATGTAGATGTTTGCCAGATTAGCCATGGCCTGCGGATAGAGTCCGGTGTCGTCGTATGCTCCGTTTCTCATAGCTTCGGCGGCTCGCAGCAAGGCGGGTTCTGCCCGTGTTTCGGTGGAGTCGACGGCCATATAGGTGATTCCGGCAGCTATGGTGCAAAAGAGTTCACTGGAAGGATCATCATTTTCATTTATGCTCATGGCTTGGTCGAGGAGTTGGCAGGCTTCGGCACGGCGGCCGAGGGTTTGCAACATTTGTGCGTCGCATACCAAAATCTCGCGTTGGCAATGATTGGATAGTATCGGGTGGTTCATTTCCCTAAGCCGGAGGAAGTGTTCGTGTCCTTCGGCTATTCTTCGGGAATGATTGTATGCGAACATTAAGTGCCTGATTGCGTAGGATATCAGACGGCGGGCGTCGTCAGGAGATAGTCCGTTGGGGTGTTGGCTGCTTTTGACGGGTAGCAGGAAGGCGGAGTCGAGTAGGGAAATAGCGCTGTCATATTCTTTGTCTAGCCGGAACTGATTGGCTTTTGCCAGTATGGCTATACTGTCTGCATGGAATTGCGCAGGTGGATGGGTGCTGCCTGGCGGCTTGTTGCAGCTTACTATGCCGGATACGAGAATGATTAGCGGGAATATAAAATACTTGTTCATTTTGTTTAGGATACTTGTATAGGTCTCAAATATAAGTAAAATGGGTGGGTTAATAAAATGATAATTTGAAAATGTTAGAAAACTGATAATAAGGACGTTTATTACCGGGAGTTATCATATTCTTTTCTAAACTCCCGGTAATTTGATGAATTTCCTGTTATTTGGGGCAGGAGAGTTTAGGGTTAATGCTCGTTTTCATCATCGATAGTGGGTGTCCAGGCGGGATTGCTTCCAATCCATTGGGATTGTTCACCAACACTTTCGTTGCAGGAATAAACAGTAGCATTGCTAAGTTCTCCTATCAAATATCCAAGTCTCACAGTTTCTTTAGAAGTAACATTAAAATCTGTCGTTAAATTCCGGTTGAGATGGTATTTTCCCCATGTGATATACCCTGCAATTCCTCCAACATCCACTGGAGAGAGGCAACGTCCGGTTATGGAGCCTTGATTGCAGCATCCCAAAACCTTTCCGGCCATACTTCCCCCAATTCCACCTACTGATATAGTATAATTTGTATTTGAACGTTCTGGGTTAGAAAGTATAATGGAAGAAGCATTTATACAATGCTTATGCTCACTTCCTAGTATGCCGTTTTGTCCTATTATACCTCCAATACGAACTAAGCTTCCTTTACAACTTACATCACTTTGTCCTGTTGACGAACAGTTGTTCATATGGGCTCCTGAATATCCAATTATACCACCTATGCATAAATAGCCATAGGCGAGGTTCCCGCCTGATATTTTCATTTCTCCCGACATTGTACAATTGTAAACTGTTATTTTCAGCGTAGGTCCATGTCCAATGACGCCACCTACACCAAAATATAAAGTGCTTGTTCCTTCAGGCGATGCAAAGGACCATGTAATATTAGCCGCTATATGGATATTTTCTATCAACATACTACTTGTAGTTGTCAAGTAACCAAAGAAGCCGAAGTTTTGTAGATCATCAGAAAAACTTCCTTTTAATTCGCCGCTTATGGTATGTCCGCCACCATCAAAGTTTCCACTAAAAGGCTTGGCATATGAAATCCCTATTGGCGTCCATGTATCAGCCGTGACCTTTATATCCGTAGTTAATTTAAAGAACTTATCCAGGTAGGCTTCTCCCGCTTCTACTTGTTCAATTAAATATTTCAAGTGTCCGGCACTCTCTATCAGGTAAGGGTTATCTTTCGTACTACCTTTATTATCACTCTGATCCCAAGTGTTGCCTATTACATTATTATCGAATATAGCAGCAGTTCCATAACCATCTTCTATTCCCCCAAAAGTAAGCTCCGAATTATAAACCTTGCCTGCCTCATAAGGAAAATCTCCATTAAAAGAAACCGTATAACTATAAACCATTCCGTCGTCGCCTGTCACAGCAAGAGCCAGTTTTTCTTTCAATGTGGAAGGAAGAATGGCCATGTAAGCAGTGAATTTTTTGCTACTGGCACCGGATATAGCCGCAGTAAGCTGTTTGGCAGTAGTGACGTTGCTTTCATCACTTGCTTTCTGGGAGATGGCTATACCGGCATCATCCTGTGTGCTTAGAGTGATGTATTTAGGAACAATGCCATCAGGAAGAGTTACCTCAAACTTCAGAACAGCTATTTTATGCTTAAAGCTTATTTCCGAAATCTCCGTACCGGAAGCAGTAGTCTGTGCAGTCATAAAGTTGTAACCGGACAGATGGGCAAAAGGAGCGTTTGCATCGATAACTTGCCCTATAACATTAAAGTAGCAATCCTCCCATCTTTTCTCGGCTTTTGATGCAGGAAAGAAAGCATGCTGGGCATCCTCAACCGCATTTCCTGTGAAAGTAGCAATCTTGCCATCACCATCAGTAGGTCCTGTCGTAGTAAAGACCTCAGTCGTAGTACCATAAAGTTTAAAGGCATCATTTGCCGTCCACCTTAGTATCAGGCCGTTAGCACCATCCTCTTCATGGCTTATGCGGGTGATAGCTCCGCCTTGTGTGACGGTAACGGATATTTTTTCTTTTCCCCCGACAGAAGTATCCTCTTTTAGAACTTCATCCTGGGTACATCCCATTAATACCAATAGGAATACTGCAAAGAAAGGTATCGCAATCTTTATTTTCATAGTTTTATTTTTCAAAGGTTAGTATATCGTTTATCAAGTCTTCCAATTCGCTTATGCTACTTGAACTGTAGCGTTGGGTAGATCTTCGGGAACTACGTCCACCAGGCATACCAGGGTTACCACCGGGCATATTGCTCAATGCCATTACACCCTCACTTTCCATTTCTATGATCTCTATTTGCGGAGTCACATACTTTGCTTTTCTCTCTTCTTTCATATTTCCTTTTTTAAAGTTGATAGTCATCTTGTATTTTGATAGCAAAACTAACGATTCCACTATTAGAGAAGCCAAATCAGGACTGTACAATTCAATGTACAATTGCGTGGATTATTCCACATTTTATCCTACTTTTGCATCCAATTTAATTATATCTGATATCCTAATGAACACGCAGACAACTTATCTCGCCTCAAAGCCGCATTATGAAATCCTGGATGGATTGCGTGGAGTGGCAGCTGTTATGGTCGTAGCCTTCCATCTTCTTGAAGCACATTCGGGTGGCAACCATCTCGCACAAATCATTAATCACGGCTATCTTGCCGTCGACTTCTTCTTTATGCTTTCGGGCTTTGTAATCGGTTATGCCTATGATGACCGCTGGAACCGGATGAGTATCGGCACTTTCTTCAAACGCCGTGTCATCCGCCTGCATCCTATGGTAATTATGGGTAGCATTATCGGTGCCCTTTTCTTTTTCCTACAGAAATCCCCCTGCTTTCCGAATATGGATAATGTATCGGTCGGAACGGTTCTGATAATCATGCTCTATGGCTGTACGTTGCTTCCCCTTCCTTTGAAATGGGACATTCGCGGGTGGACGGAAATGCACCCGTTGAACGGGCCGGCATGGTCGCTCTATTATGAATATATCGGCAATATCCTGTACGCACTGTTTGTCCGTAAGTTCAACAAGGTTGCCTTGTCCATCCTTGTTTTTCTGGCAGCTTGTGCCACTTTGCATCTCTGTCTTACGGCGCCCAATGGTGATATCGTGGGCGGATGGGCATTGAATTGGGAACAGCAGTATGTGGGCTTTGTCCGTTTGCTCTATCCGTTCTTTGCAGGTTTGCTGCTTTCACGCTTAGGCTGGCTCATACGGGTAAAGAAACGCGCATTCTGGTGGTGTAGCCTGATGATTGTGATAGTTCTTTCCGTTCCCCGTATTGGCGGTGAAGATGGTTTCTGGATGAACGGACTCTACGAGGCACTTTGCATTATCTTTATCTTCCCGGTCATTGTTTCGATGGGAGCCGGTGGCAAAGTGACGGGAAAGCGCTCTGTAGGTATCTGTAAGTTCCTGGGCGATATCTCATATCCCGTTTATATCACTCATTATCCGCTGATATACACATATACAGCCTGGGCATGCAATAATAATGCGACCATCACCGAAGGTCTTCCTTATATGATACTGACCTTTGTCGGAGCTTTCGTCCTTGCTTATGCCTGTCTGAAGCTCTATGACGAACCGGTACGTAAATGGCTGACCAATCGCTTTCTGAAAGGAACGCGTAAGGCGAAATAAATACATCCGGAAATATAAAAAGAAACGGGCAGCTTCTCGTAAGAGAGGTTGCCCGTTCTGGTTAATACATCTGTTGGGTTCACCGGAAACCTTATTTCACTTCAATAGATTTCTTGTTCTTCTGTTTTTCTTCGGCTGAGAACTTCGGTAGATTGATGTTCAGCACGCCATTTTCTACTTGTGCTGCAATCTTTTCCTTGTCCACATTGTCCGGCAATATCATGGTCTGTTGGAACTTAGAGTATGAGAATTCGCGACGCAGATAGCGACCGTCTTTCTTTTCCTCCTTGTTTTCAGTCTTCTTTTCCATGCTGATAACCAGATTGTTGTCTTCGTCGATATGAACGTTGAAGTCATCTTTGGTCATTCCCGGAGCAGCCAATTCTACTTTGTACTCCTTTTCCGTTTCCAGCACGTTGATAGCCGGAGCGGTTGCATTGGCTTTTTCCATCCATTCGTTATCAAAGAAATCATTGAAGATACTTGGTAACCAATTTTGAGTTCTTCTAACAGGCATCATAATTTTAGTCTCCTATCCTTTAAGTTAAACATTCGGTTAGTTCTGAACTCCCGGTCTTGGACTGCTTTCGGGAGTCGTTTCTTAATCACTCCCATGCGGTTCCTGAACCGTCGTTCACAAACATAATCGCAAAACGTATGCCAATTGATTTTAGTTTCGTTGATTAACAAAATGTCACTAAAGTTCTGACAAAATTACTTGTTTTATGTCGTTTTGTACATTTATTATATAAAATTGCTTTCGAATACTATGAATGTGAAATGTTTCGCCTTCGGCTTATTCGTTTCCCTGATAGTCGAAATAATCAAAGTCAGCCTGTGCCTTTGAAGAAGCGGATACGGCATACAAGCCCAATATGATACCGGTAAATCCGCCGGCAGTTTCGGTACTGAGATAGCGCGTATTCATCTTGGCTATTTCCTGGAACTTATTTCCGGTGGTGGAATAGCCGAATGAATAGAACTCATTATTCCCTTTGACCTGAAGCTGCACTTTTCCTTGGGGGATATTGATTTCCTTTTCTATATGTTTCAGTTCTCCCAACTGATATCTCAGGACGATAGATTGCTGTCCTTTGGCATCCTGCCTTACAAAAAGATCATAGTGCGAATGATTCTCCATGAATACCGTTATTCCGGCTTCGTCCTGCGGTTGCCCTTTCTGTAGTTCAACGGATGTTCCGGCTGTGAAGTCGATATGTTGCTGTCTGCGGCCGATGAAAGTGGGAGAGTCCATACTGTTCAGATTGACGGGAGTTGCTTTCAATCGGAGTGTCTTACCGTTCAGGATATAGTTCTCCTGTTTGGGATTGCGCAGATAGATCCATTCCGGTCCCAGTTTCTCGGTGTTGAAGGTAGTGCGGGGAGTTTTCGATTCAAAAGGTTGCTGTGGAAGGGTGGGGACATCCATCTGTAAGGCTATGCTTCCATCTCCGTTTACCACAGGCCAGGCATTCTTATCCCATCGTACAGGTGCGATAAACGTTTCGCGCCCCAGCAGATGATGCGAGCCGGTTTGCGGACGGAATGCGAGACATACCATCCACCACGAACCATCGTGGGCTTCTATCAGATCGGCATGACCGGTTCCCTGTATCGGACTGTTCTGTGCGTTTTTGTTTATGTGTGTCAGGATGGGGTTGGCAGGATTACTTTCATATGGGCCGTCAATATCCCGGCTACGGGCAATGGTTACCTTATGCCCATATTCAGTACCTCCTTCGGAAATCAGCAGATAATACCAACCATCTTTCTTATAAATATGTGGCCCTTCCGGATGGCGTCCGCCCGTACCGTTCCAGATACGTTTGGATTCGCTTAACTGTTCTCCGGTCATCGGATTTATTTCGCACAGGTAGATGCCTACATCCGGATTGCTGACCAAATAGCACTTTCCATCTTCAAAATAAAGGGATGGATCAATACCTCCTTGCTTTATCCAAACCGGTTCTGACCATTCACCACGTGGATCTGTGGTGTGAACCAGGAAGTTCCCTTTGTCCGAAACATTGGTGGTAATCATGTAAAACACTCCCTCATTGTATCGGATGGTAGGGGCGTAGATTCCGCCCCATGTGCCGGCATTGGTTAACTTTACCTGTGATTCCCGTGTCAGGCAATTCCCTATCTGTTCCCAGTTGACCAAATCCTTACTATGAAACAGGGGTACTCCGGGGAAATAACAGAAACTGCTGTTGACCAGATAATAGTCTTCGCCAGCACGGCAAACACTCGGGTCCGGATGGAAGCCCGGGATGATTGGATTTTGGTATCCTTGTTGGGCATGTGAGAGATTTGTCAGTCCCATCATAATAAAGATGGATAAGATGATTTTCTTCATATATGTGCCTTTTTAAATGATATTATTAGATTTTGCTGTACCTTCACAGGCAAAGGTAAAATCTTTATAGGCAACAGGCAAATGGAAATTAGTACTTTAGGTGTAAATGCAACATTAGCATACCCAATTGGAAACAGATGAGAATCTTTATTGCAGTTTGAAACGCATTCTCCATCGTTTGGCTTCTTCATTCCAGTCGTGGCTGATGACTTTGAAGGTTCCTACTTCAGAGGTGTTTCTTACGTGCGTTCCCAAACAAAGACATTCATCATAATTGCCTACTTTCACTATGCGTACGGTTTCCGAAGCATCTTCCGGCAGTCGTTTCAAGTCAAAGCGTCCTTGTGCTTCTTCCTGCGTGATGAATTCTGTGGTAACATCCAATCCTTGCGCAATCACTGCATTTACAGCTTCTTCCAGTCGTTTTACATCTTCTTCGGTAGGAGCAGTTTCCAAAGCATAGTCCAGCTTACTTTTCTTTCTCTCTATATGTGCGGATACTGACCGTCCACAACCGAAAAGATTCATCATGGTACGGTTGACTATATGCTCGCAGGTGTGCATGGGTGGATATTCCTGTTTGTTGTGGTCGTTGAGTTGAATTTGTTGTTCCATAATAGACATTCTTATTTTTTAGACATAAGAACAAAAGTACAAATTTTTTCTTATGAGTTATTCTTTATGTTTATATTCTCTGAATTTTCTTTTTATTTCGATACGTTCACCTCCAAAGTTTATTAATAAGCCATGATCTGTATTAGTGGCAGTTAAGTAATTTACTAGTTGGGTTTCATGTATTGGAATAAGATTTTGAACAGCTTTAAGTTCAATGATGATTTTTTTTTCTACAATTATATCTGCTCTGAATTCTCCTACAACTATATTCTTATAATATACATTTATAGGGGCTTCTGTTTCTGCATCAATTCCTTTCTCTTTTAACTCAATTACCAATGCTTTTTGGTAAACAGCTTCAAGAAAACCAGCGGCAAGGTGCATTCTTACATTATATGCACACTGAATAATCGTTTTTATTAAGCTCTCTATTTCCATTTCTCAAATATTTTTGTTCTTATGTTCTTTTGTCTTAATAAAAAGATAATGTGTCTCATTGGTGTACATAAGTGGGTATTCCTGTCTGTCTTTATCGTCGGTTTGAAGATTTTGCTCCATTGTATATTATTTAATCATTATATTTTTGCATAAAGTTTCAACATCAGAGTGTGGAATAAGGCCGATTGCTCATTGATCATGTAGATCGTAAGATATGTTCAGTCCCCACACTTTTACATCAGAAACCGGATAGTTCAATGGGCTTTGACCCCGCATTTGCAATGATGGCTCAAGATGTATAGATGTTTAATATAAAATATTAAGACCATGACTTACGTTGGAATTGATGTCAGCAAAGCGACTTTCGTAGTTGCTTATTCTTCTGCTAAAGGTAGTAGGACAAACTTTTTCAAGAATACTATCAAAGGTATTCATGAGTTTATCCAAACCATTTCTGTAGCGGAACATCACTGTGTTTTGGAAGCAACCGGTAATTATAGTTCCTTACTAGTTTACCTGCTTTCAGAAGCGGGTATAGCTGTCAGTCTTGAGAACCCTCTAAAGATTAAAAACTTTGCCCGTGTTATGCTCTCCATCACCAAGACTGATGAAATAGACGCTCGCTTAATCGCCATGTATGGTGAGAAGATGCAGCCGGCACCTTACAAGTTGCGTAGTGATACTATTCTTGTCTTAAAGCAAAAGCGGACGGTCATACGTCAGCTCAAGAAACAACTCGTAGCAACTGGGAACTTGAAAGGTTCCATGGAGGCACTTCCATTCTTTGATCCTAAATGCAAGAAAACAATTGAAAGGACAATCATCTTTCTTGAAAAACAAATCAAAGAGTTGGAAGAAGAATTGGCTTCTCTGGCGCAAAGTGAATACAAGAAACAGATGGATTTGCTTACTTCAGTCAAAGGTATTGGTGTTACGCTGGCAGCCGCACTAATTATGGCTACGGGAGGCTTCACCTATTTTGATAATGCCAAACAACTCACCCGGTACTTGGGCTTGTCACCTACTTACCAACAATCCGGTACGTCAGTCAATGTCAAAGGTCACATCAATCGTAACGGTGATTCTTCCTTGCGGAGCCAACTTTATGTGGCGGCTTTTGCATCTTTACGATGTAATACTGAATGCAAGGCATGTTTTGACCGGTTACGATCTAAAGGCAAGCCAGGAAAAGTAGCGCTCATTGCAGTCGCTAACAAACTTATAAGGCAAGCCTTTGCTATTGTCACTCAAGAAAAACTCTATGAGATGGGTTCAAGCCTGAGAAGCCATAAAGCTCCTGCGGAGGGAACGCCATGCGGCAAGGGGCTGAGCAGGCAGCCCCGACGAGCCTCTTTAAGTGCGATAATTGCATAACTATGCTAATTATAGTTAATCATATTCGATTTTCTTATTATAGTTCATATTTTAATTACTTCTGTTTATATATCTATTTTCATATTAAAAGCATAATTATCAGCACTATTCTCAGATTTATATCTGGCTGTCTTATTACGAACCAATGTCTCGTTAACATAATGTCCAATCTCGTGCAATAGCAAACGTTCCAGATAATACCTTCTTGCGCTTTCTTCTGTAAATTCAATATACCAATTGTCTTTTTCTTTTTGAGGTTCGGAAGTATATCCTTTATACCATGTCAGTAGTTTATGGGTAGGTCTTTCTTATTTGTTTTTCGTAACCAAATATGTATCAGACCTTCTACATGTTCAGGTGGAAAAGGCGCTATCCTACTTTTGAGATAGCCCCTTTCGAACAAAATTTAAACAGGCTCGTCCCAAACAGGCTCTTCATTTTATCTAATGTTCTATTCCAAATTATCCATTACGTTTTCTATTTGCATAAGTATTACTGCTGGTCGATATCCTCGTTTTTGGTGGGTGGATATCGACCGTTTTCAGCACCATATTTACCATAGTGGCCTAATCTATATGTTTCATGTCAATTAAAGACGTCGTAATCCTTAATTTAATGAATTGGAAGGACTTGACCTACTTTTTTATGTTAATGCAAAACTTAACGAACTATTGTTGATTCCTAACCCAAAAATTGAATCATGTTTGTAACTCATGGTAGCAAACTACTTCTCAATTACATACATAAGGATTCATATTTCGTCTTATAAACATAATTCTTACGGGTTTTTATAATTATATATGTAAGATTTCAGTATGCGTTTAACACCATTTTCAAAGATATAAACCTCCTTCAGTCTCTTTCCAGCATCATAAGCATAATAGGTTGTAAGGCCCTGTGGGCTGGTTGACGTCATCATTCCCACCAGTGGGCGATAAGTGTATGTTGTAATCAGGGCATTTTTCAATGAAACTGTCAGGTTGTTTATCATAGACCAATCTGCACTGGTAGGAGCTATCTTTGCCGAGAGAGCATTTAAAGTAGACTCGCTTATCAAATCCTTTACTTGGTTATATGTAGCATTTTTTATTTCAGCTATTGGATATTGGTTTTTATAACTCCACAAATACACAGTGCTTACTCCAGCAATCGAGGTATATTGCAAAAGATTTCCATCATTTCCATATAAATCGAATGAATGTATCTTTTTGTAAGAATCATTCATATAAAAAGTTCCTGCTCTATTTGTTGATGAAAAACCTGTAATAGCTCGTGATTGTTCAAAGTGGTTCATCTCATATGTTCCATAAAGGACAGGTTTGTCGTTACTGTAGATATAAGTGTTTAATACAGCGTTTGTTACATAATACTTACCATCTTTTTTGAAATATGAAATTTTTTCAATCAACTTATTTGCATATTCTTTATATAGGCAATGTGTGGCAGGTACATTAGGCAATTTTCCTGTAGGCTCAATAATAATATCAGGATATCCATCTTCGTACTCCCAATAATAGTCCCAAACATAATTATATCGTTCACTTACACACAACCCATTACTATTTGTTTTATGCAATATAGTTTGTCTCATATGTACGGGACTATCATATTCATATATGGTTTCACTTGTTAGAGGACTATTGTTTTTAGTATATATTTTTTCCGTTTTTTTCTTTAAAAGTATTGCTGCTTGAGTTTGAAGTTTGTATTTACTGAAAAATATAGCAACTGGGCTTGTATCATAAAAACTACGTCCTGAAACTACAATAGAATACTTTAGATTGTATATTGGATAAGGGATTCCTCTTTCAGACGGATAATAATTTTGATATTCATACGTGTTTTCTTTCACAGGTACACCTGTTTGATCGTAACTTATTTCAGAAATCAACAATCCCCTTTTCCAATCATATTCCGGATTAGGTGGAAATGGAGAAACATTATATCCGGTTCTATTGCTATCCATTGAAAAATTGTTATATGATACGAATTTGGTTTGTGGCAGTTCATAAAACTGGTCTCCAGAAAAATCTTTGGTAATTCCATAAGTTCCTGGATTGCTGTAATTAAATATTGTCTTCCCGTTGTTTCCTCCATTTTTAATAGTAACTTGGTCATAACAAACGAATCCTCCTTGAACTTTCCCCAATTCTACTTGGCTTTGATTGTGTATTAGGTAAGTCCGTTTAGTTGAAAGTAGAAATGATCTGAATGAGGCAAAAATAGGTAAGGATATTATTTTACCTGTGGAGTATTCATAATTTTGCTGTAATGTCGGTTTTGAAGATATACCATCAAATTTCTTTATAGTTTTAATACGAACTCCTCCGCCCTCGAATATAACGTTTTTGTACATAAATTTATTCGATTCGTATTCATAATCTGTATATCCGCTTGCAGGGTATTTTATTCTGCTTAACATACCCACCGTAACCGTTCCAGCATTTGCATTTCTATTAGCATCGCAATCTATTTTTTCTTTTGTTATATTATTTCCCAGATCAAGAAAAGAATATTGTTCTGAGCCCGATAATGTTGGGTAGTAATACATGGTAGGTATCAGGCTTTTATTTGTCTTCTTGTCATTATAATATCCCCATGCATCTTGGGCACAGGTATTTCTAACTGGTAAATTCCTTTCGCTAATATAAGAGAATTCATAGTTTCCTACTCCTGCATCTTTTATTACATCAAGTTTTAATCGATATTCATTTGATATGGCTCCATTGGATATAGATACAGATTCAGTACTGCCCTTTTGGCTTTGATAATAGCTATAAATTAAATCATAAAGTTTTATTGTTTCTCCTGATAACTTGCTTTTTATGGTTATTTTGTCTATACTTTTTGCTTTTGGGATATCCTTTCTATAGTTATTCTGAGAAAAAATTATTTCTTCATTCTTTGTTGTGATTTTGTTAATAACAATATTAGTGTAAACAGTCTGATTATCAGCATAACCATTTAAAGAGCTGTTAGAAGGATTTTTAAATATTAGCTTTGATTCCGTCTGAGAATACTTCTCTGATATATAGGAAAAATCTACAGTATCTTTGTTTAGTGTTATTATTCTAGTAATATACCATGCTGAATTATATTCTCTGCGATTATGGTTATATGATAATTCTTCAATGTCGCCATGCATAGTTATATTTAATCCATCGTAATATTCAGAGTCAATCATAATCCTTTCTTTATCCTGAAGGAGATAAGTGTTACCCTCAAGGTCCTTTAACGTAAAAGAATTTATATTTCCTTTAGTATCATAATCATACGATACTATGATATCCTGATAGGGCATTAAACAAACGAAGTGGGTTTTTAGTGTTATTACATCAATGGCAAATTTCCCTGAGATAGTGGGCAGATTCATATAAAACAGATCAGCTTCTGTATCATTTCGACCATGATTGGAGTATCCTCCATAACCATCTAATAAGACAATATTTTGTATAGCATCATCTATATAAGAATAATCATTAGATTGATCATTGAGACTTATTATAGAATATGCCTTACCAGTCCAAAACCGACCTACCTCTGGAAATGCTTCATCCAAAATACTTAATTTATCTTTGTTGTAATCATCTGGAACACCTCTTACTGCTCTAGTTATGCTTCCTCCTGCATTTAATGACCACCCCAAGCCTACTGACGAAGCTATTTCTTCTGTATGTATACCTTTTGTTGTATAATTCAGAGAAATAGGGAGTGTGAAATCTTTTAATTTAATTTCATATAAAGGAATGGTAACGGGGATTATTCCAGTACTATTGGAGGCCGGAAAATCAATCAGCTTGGCAAAAGCAGTGGTATTAGGTGCAACTGGTATGGGGAATTGATCTATTTGAGCATGCACAATACCGATACTCATTAGAGATATTGTCAATAATGTAAGTGAATATTTATAGCTTAATGACTGCTTTTTATACATGGCATTTTGTATTTAAAAGATTGTTTATTAATTCTTTATTTAGTATATGGCATAAAGAATAAAACCTTGATAATCATGCGATTATCTTCGGTTTATATGAAGAATTTTAGAAATCAGTATCTAACTACTTGAATAATTTTGTTTTTGTCAATTTCCCAGTATTATCATAATACTTCCATTCACCATATTCAACAGAAAAATCTGATTCGGGAGATTCGCCTTCTGACCATAAGAGAATTCCTTCGTCTTTTATATTACCATTTGGATAATAAGATAGAGAGTAACACTTATAATCGGGAATATATTTTTTGCCATCCCTTTCATTATTAATCGTATATGTGTTTTTTGCAAAATCTTTAAAAGCCATAATCAAATGTCCTGTATTTCCAAAGTAAAACCATGTTCCGCCCTTCTGTCCATTTTTATATTCTCCAAGAATTACTAATCTTCCATTTTGATTGTATTCTTTGAAAATGCCAGATAAAACACCATCTCTATAATAAGTTTCTTGGACTCTGTGTTTGGTACTATCTATCCAGAAGCCTTCTTTTTGACCTCTACTGCCTAATCTGTTAATTTTTTCAGTATACTCTTTTTGAGCAAACATACAGGTATTTAAGGATAAACATATAATAATCATAATAAATTTCTTTGCTTTCATATTCTTACCATTTTAAAGGATTAAAAAAACTATGTCTTGTTCCGTTCATAAAAAAGTTAAAGGCAGGTAGACGATTCACATTTACTGGAGTTGTCATATTACGAGAAACAGTAACACTTATCGTATTACTTTTTTGCGCATTATTATTAAAGTTCTCTATAAAATTAGTCCAATTATTTATATCTATCAAAAGACAACCTTCTGAAATTCCTCTTGTTTCATTTTTACTATTCTTATAAGTACCGGTATAATTATTTCTTCCTGCTTTATGTATGTCAATACCTATAGAATAAGTTCGCCCATCGGAATAAGCTGGATTAGTTGTACCCAGTTCTATTGTTTGCGAAGTTGCATTAATATCTCTCATTTTTAACGCTGTATAACTACTTGTACTTCCGTTATGTGTCCCAACTTTAGCTTGATAAATATTTTCCGGAACAGTGGCAAAGATATCTGGGTCAGAAGGATTAGTCATTGCATTAAATGTTGTTGTAGTACCATTTGCTAAATAGACTGTCGCAGTTGAGGAACCTATATTGTAATTACTTGAAGTATCAAAAGTACCATTATCGGAAAAGAAAATAGCTTGTGAATATAAACCAGCCAAAAGGTTACCATTTTTGTCATAAGATTGTTCATTAGGTATCCATTCGTAACCGTTATAAGTTCGAGTGCCGTTATGATCCATATCAAAAGTTGGTCGCCAGGCTCTGCCATCGAGGTCTATGAAGTTTACCGGATTATTCGCACAATATGCATACGGGCTCATCGAATAATACTTCTCTACCATCGGATCCACTGTTGTAAATCGTCCTAATGTTGCATCATACATTCTTGCACTATAATCATAATAATCTAGTCCATGCATCCTGTCAAGCTCCTTGCCATTATATTTATAAGGCTGAATACCGGAAGTAGACGTATTTACCTCAAATACGCCACCAAAAGGATAATAATGATTAATTTGCTCAATTGCCCCCGTTTGATTTATGACTATTCGGTTATTTCCCTGATGATCTTTCAGATAATAGTGATAAGTGGGTGAATTTCCATTTAGGGTTATATAACCTTCTTCTGTCTGAATTTTACTTAGGATTCTATTTTCATAGATTACATTACCACAATAATCAGTAGTTTGAGTTTGGGAAATTTGACTATTTGTCAAATCCTTTATCTGACCCATTGGTACAGATATATTAGCAATCGCGATCTTATGAGTCACAAGCCGTTTAATTCCATCAGCATCATATAAATAATCCACGCGATTGCCATTTATAAACTGAAGTACACTTGGCAAATTCAGCTGATTATATTGAACCTTTGCAACTTTCTTATTGTAATCTTGCTGCAAGTTACCATTCTTATCAAAGACATATTCATTCCCTGTACTGTTTGACCCGTTTACAAAGTTAAATACGCCATTATAAAGAGGGTCGGCAGCAGCATCATTTGCATATTTCAATTGATTTCCGTTATAAGCAATTGTCAAATTGTCTATTATTCCATAAGCAGTGCTGCTTGCCTTTCCATAGCGTTGGCAAGATGCAATATTACCATTCCTGTCATATTCTGTAATATTCTCTGAAAAACGTCCTGTATTATCAGATATGGTAGTACCTTCACCATATACGGCACTCTTTAAACGGTTCAAACCATCATAAGTAAATTTATAACCACGGGTTACGGATTCTGTTCCACATTTCCAGATCATACTACTTATATTCCCATTATAACAAACAGTACCATTCCCCGTGTTATAATAAAGGTTTTGACTAAACTTCGAACTCTTGATTCCTGTTAACCAATCACGAAGGTTATATTCGTAAGTTAGTTTATCCGTAGAGGAACCATGGGGAGATTTGGTTAATAACCGGCCCCAATCGTCATAAGTATTTGTAACAAGAGTAACAGTTTTTCCATTTAAGGCATGTTGTGTTTTGGTAACACGTTCAGCATGATCATATGTATAAGTATATAATTCCGTTAGATTCCCTGACTGAACACCATTATTATTTATAGTATGGATATGTTGAATTGTCAAAGGTCTACCTGTAAAAGTATAAGTAGTATTCGTAGTTTCATATCCACCCAAATGATTACTGGATACAGACTTTGTAACTCTTCCTCTTATATCATAATAATTAGCGGAATAAAGCTTCACACCATTTTCTAAAATAGTTGTCACACTCCCCGTCAGATAACCTTTGGCACTAATAGAGGCAACAGGAAAATATGTTGCATTTGTAAAACCGGTTAACGATCGAAAATCATAAACATCATAATAATTCACCTGATGCACGACTGGAAAAGTAAGTCCAAAACTGGATGTATATCCGCTATTCCCTAAACCTGTATTACTATTTGTACGTGTACAAGTAATAACACTAGAGGATGCCGAAGATGTATTTGTATTACTACATATTCCCTTCACTGTCAATCTATGGAACTGATCATAAAGATAAAATGTCCATTGGGTTGCTACCCGTTGATTGCCATCCTGTGAGAAAACCAAATGATCAGCGAAATCATAGACATATTTTATAGTATCTGCACCGGGTGTTATTTTCTCTATACAGCGATTACGGTCATCATATTTATACTGAAAAGCGTAAAGAGAGAGGTTGCTATTCTCTTGATACATCGGTTGAAGTACAAAACACAAATTCCCATAGTCATTATAAACATAGTATGTATCATGTGTTGTTTTGTTTTTCATTTGCCGAGTCAGAACTGTACGTTCAAACTTGTCAATAAAAGTATAACTAATATTACTATCTTCATCAATTACTTTGGTGATACATAGTTGAGCAGACGCATAGTTACCATTGTTAACTAAACCGCCTGAACTGTTTACTGTGTAGTTTATGCAATGAAGTGGAGAAGCGGTGGTATTTACCAAATACTCGATAGCCATGGGATGTCTGCTGTACCAATCTACTCCTGGCCCATATTGTTGAATGATGCGGTTTAGCGGAGAAGATTCATAAATTGATTGATGGTAGGGACGTGAGTCGTTATTATAATTTCCGGGCGCACTACTAATGACATTAGCAGGGCTAACATAATCTGATATAGAAATTACCGGTAACCAGCTTTTATCCTTACGACCAGCTTCATCATACTCTTGTAAAGAAACCATATTTTGATGTGAAGGAGTAATCCCTTTCTGAACAGTTTGAAAAGGGCGTCCCAAACCATCATAATAAACAATTTCATCCATATAGGAACTCCCCGATTCGTTCAGCATAACTCGGGTACATATATAGTTCTGGGTGGATACCTGCGAATAAATTGAGTTTCCAAAAGTAAGTAGGAATCCAAATATAAATAATAGTTTGTTCATATACTGATCAATATACGTTAATACTATGTTTAGAGAGCAATTTCTTTAAAAAGAAATTCATTTCCGAATTACTTTCCTGAATAGTATAATTTTTCTCCATACACTTTCTTTCCTACTGTAATCCGTAACAGATATTCCCCCCGAGAGTAGCTACTCATATAAAGAGTTTCTTCGTAGTGTCCAATGTTCTGATTAGCATGGTGAATTGTTGATATTTGACGTCCCTGAAGATCGAACAATATCAATACGACTCCTCCCGCCTGTCGCAATTCGTAACTGATATGTAAATAACCACTATCATCGAGTCGTAGCTGATAACTAAAATTTTCATCTTCTGTAATACTTCCTCCATCTTTAGTCGTATTTTTCCATTTAGACTCCCAAATTTCTTTATCCGTCAAATCCCGTTTCTTTTGATTTTCTATATCATACGGTAAATCATAGTATTGTTCTTCAGGCAAGTAGATAAAAGAAGTTGTAAAATGTTCATGTGCGTGGCTAAACTTATAAACAGTACTTTTCACCGTTTCAAAAACGGGGTAACGATAACCGTCGGCATACCAACGCCAGGTTTCAGTTTCCAAATGAATGGAATCATTGGCCAACAAATAATCAATACTATCACGATTCAAAACGAAAGGAACAATATTTTCCCGTAAAGAATCCGATATGATTATCTTAGGAGCCATTCTTTGATGGATGAGCTTATGAGCATAAGTACGTAGAACCTTACGCAAAGTATCTCCACCTGGCAATATCAACATACCTGATGCATCGACCATAACTGTATTTTTACCCTGCAAACGAATGTTTAATTGTTCGCAGTAATTACCTATCCCATCAAAATAATCCGTAATTATGCGACCTTGATAAAGTGGAAAAGTAAGGAGCAACTCTGGCTTTTGATAAGTAATTAAAATAGTAGGGTTTTCATACCCCAAACAAAAAAGAGAATCACCGGAAGTATGATAATAATACATTGTGCGGTGTTCTATGCCGATAACAGTGTCAACTCCTTGTTTCACATATTGCAATTCATAGTTAGTATCCTGAAGTTTTATTCCGCTAAAATCCCAGATTTGTTGTGTACCACTCTCTCCCGCTTCACAAGTAGCCACTACCCGCTTCATTAGGCAATCACCACCTCTCGGTTGGTTACTATCAGGACTTAGTGTTTGTGCTTGGAAGGAAAGATATATAAAGCACCCCAATATAGAAAATATCAACTTTTTCATATTTTTCATGTATTAATGAGAATTCTATCTATCATACCCCACCTATTTAAAAATGGTGGGAAAATTACCGGTAACTTAGTATATAGCTGGACTTTTCATTGCATATAAATTTTGGATTTCTAAATATCCAGCAAAGAGTGATTTGAATTATTCTTTTGTGTAATCACAATCAATATATCTTCAAGAATACGTATGCACAAACAGAACTATCAAAGATCGAAAACAAAACATGTATTACTCATGTCTATTTATCAGAATATAAGGAGAAATACCCCTTCTAATGAAATTTTATTAGAAATAATCTCTATTATATAATCTCCGGCATCCTTTCCGTTTAAGTCAATGGAGAAGCATGTTGGATTGATAAACAGTTCTGAATAAACTGTTTCTCCGGTAGTTTCATTAGTAATGTTGACTGTAACAGTAGAGAATACTGTTTGAAAATCAACCGTTACTACCTTATTATATAAGGAGGCATACACAGGTTGAGAAATACTACTACGAGTTTGTGGAGCATCTTCTGGAGTTGTATCTCCACTCTTACCACCTATTTCTCTGTCACCGTTCTTCTGTGTGAGAACAATCACAGAATTTTCAAAAATAAACTGTGCGTTTACAGAAACGACAAAGATTAAAAACGAGAATAAAATGAATAATACTTTTTTCATATATATCAGACTTTTGTTTTATGCGGTTAAATTACAAAAGCCTACGTAAACAGAGTGTCTCAAAAGTGTCTCACTACCTAATTTTTTGCAGAATTTCTTCAAATTCACAATTCAGATTAGTATCAATCCGCTTTAGTAGGAGATTTTTCTTGCGGTAGAGTGTTGCTCTGGAGAGATGCAATAAGTATTCTAAATGGGAGAATGGGAATCCTACCAAACTTAAACATACCAGATGGAGTTCTTCTTTAGATAATTGATACTTTACACAAAGTTCTGTTATTGCATTATTCCATTCCATATCCATTTCGGCTACAAACTCCTGCCATTCCTGATCGCTTAATTCTTTATCAGATGCATCTTTATCTTGGAAATCTTTAATGATAGCCTGCATTTTTTCATAAATCGGTGAGTGTAGAAAAGCCTCTTTTGCCAAAGTCTTTCGCTTTAAGACTATTTTATCCAATTCTGTTTGTAGCTTTTTTCTTTGCTCTTCATTAACCTGATGCGAAGCTAATTCTTTTCTCAGTTTTTCAATCTCCATATCCTTTTGTGTTATATCAGTTTGTAGGTTGGCATAATGTTGACTTAAATCCTGATTTATCTTTTCTAATTGTTGCTTGTCCTTTTTCAATAAATTGTTCTTTCTTTGATATCGTTTGTATAGATAAAGAGAAATCGCAATAATAATTATTGTTATCAGTATGAAGCTATACAAATACATCTGTAAACGCCCTTTATAGTATAGCTTTTGAAGTATTGTTTGAACATCAGCTTCCACTTCAATTATTCTTTTAGCAACTGGATTTCTGCGAAGTTGATATAAACTGTCTTTATATGCAGAACTGTTCCTTTCCAATTCTATGGATAAAGTCGTATTTCCCTGAATCATTGCTATATCAGCCAGACGCATATAAACATCCGATTTTCTTCCATAATCTTTGCCCAGTAGACTTTTATTTAGATAGAAAGTAGCAGAATCATATTGCTTTAATTTATAGTATGCATCTCCCAGAAGAAGAAAAGTCTGATAAGGCCATACAGTATCTTTCCGTAAAGAGAAATTCAATTTTGCATAATGTAAAGCCTTTTCTCCCTGATTCATTCGGCTATACAAATTACTTAGTGAAGCTGAAATATTAGCTTTTAGGCCGTCATTTTTTATCTTCTCCATTGTCACAAAAGCGTCCAGCAACTTTTGCTCAGCAATAGGGAAATAATTTTCCCCTTTCATTAAATCGATAGAAGCTTGTCTGGATAAGGCTTCTGACCAAAGAGTCGTATCTCTTAATTCTTTGGCAATTACTTCCATTAACCGATAGATAGAATCTGCCTTTTGATTGAATTCCTGTATATTATAGATATATCCTATATTATTATATATCAACCCTAATTGTCTCTTTTCTTTAGATTTTTCCGTCAAAGGCGCAGCAATAAAAAATTCTCTGATAGCTTCTGCCTGCTGATTCATATCCCTATATACACACCCCCAATAATAATGTGCCTTTGCTTGCATCTTTGTATCTCCAATAGAATCATAATAATGAACCGCTATCTGTATCAATGAATCATCCTTCTGTACAACGAAGTTTTTATCTTGCGCTTGCGTCAGCAGCAATGCATAGTATGCATTATCAGCTCGTGTAGAAAGTTTTTCAGGTGAAATGCTTTTAAGAATATTCAAGGCACTATCCGGACGCAACTGCATAAGTGAATCTGCCTTAAGTAATTGCTGGTTGTAGTCCTGCCGAATGGTACAAGACGATAGCAAAGACATAGCGAATAATATAATAATGACAGTATTTTTCATATTGCTTGTCGTATTTTCAATTAGATATAGTCCACTTGAAGAAGTGGTCTTTTTTTATGCTACTAAGGTACAAAAAATATTCAGACGGAAGCATGGCAAACATTATAAAGCATGAAATATTATTCATAATGGTACAAATCACTGAATCATTGACACCATTTGCCACTACCATGTAAAGTAAGCTGTTAGTAATCCGAAGAAAAGTAAAGGCTTTAAACTGTAAACAGTAAACAGTAAACTCGATGATGTGCAGAAAAGTGCAGCTCACTATTTGCGGTGAATTACACTTTCTCTATATTTGCAATATTCTCAAATACCGAATGTGCATATAAGCAAAAAGAGCAAGAGACCGAAAAATGAAAAGTTACCAATGAAACAAGAAATCTACAATACGCTTGACAGGCTAGGTATCGACTACACCCGTTCAGAACATCCTTCCATTATGACTATGGAAGAAGGTATGACAATAGCGCAAAAACTGGGTGTTACATCCTGTAAGAACCTGTTTTTGGTAAACAAACAGAAAGAGTATTTTTTGCTTCTACTTTCGGGAAATAAAAAACTATCAGCCAAAAGTATTGCAAAGCAAATAGGAAGTTCACACCTTTCTTTTGCTTCTGATGAAGATATGGAAACACTCCTTTTTACAACACCCGGAGCTGTAAGTATTCTCGGACTTATTTATGACAAAGAGAATAAGGTTAAGTTATTAATTGATAAAGACGTTATCCAGGCAGATTATATAGGCTGCCATCCATGTGAAAATACTTGTAGCCTGAAAATAAGGACAAAAGATATATTAGAAGTTTTACTTCCAGCGATTAATCATGCTGATTTTGAAGAAATAAATACGGAACTATAAATGAATGTAAAGAAGCGGGGAGTAGCTCAATAAAAATAGTTGTTTACAACATTATCAAACAGCACTTTTGTATATTTGTAAATCGCTATATTAAAGACATTCAAAAAGTATGGATTATATAATATTCTACTCATTTTATAGAAGAAATACCTTAAACTTATGATTATTCTTATTGCAGGAGATACGCATACGGGAAAGACCTTGTTAGCACAAAAGCTATTGGAGAAATATAAATATCCCTACTTGTCAATAGATCACTTGAAGATGGGAGTTATTAGAAGTGGGCAATGTAAATTGCCTGCTGATAGTAATGATACAGAACTAACAAACTATCTGTGGCCAATCGTCAGGGAGATGATAAAAACCTGTATTGAAAATTCCCAGAATATGATTATTGAAGGATGTTATATTCCTTTTGGCTGGGAAAAGGATTTTACGGATGAATATGTAGAACAAATAAAATACGTATGCCTTATATTCAGTCAGGAATATATAAAGCATAGTTTCCAGAATATTCTGGAATATGAAAATGTTATAGAAAAAAGGCTGTCAACAGATGTAACCTTTGAGGATGTAAGTAAAACCAATAGGTATAATTTGGAACAATGTATATCAAGAAAGTATAATTATATTCTAATAGACAAGAACTATCAAATAAATATAGATGATATAATATGAATTATATCTTCTTCATCTCCGTTTTTAAAGAATACACTTACTTACATGTACATGTTGGCATCATCTACATGCACATGTTATCCTTCTCTACATGCACATGTCAATATTACTAACATGCACATGTAAGCATCTCCATTCTTTAAAAAACTATCGTCTTTACTTTAAAGATATTGTGATTTAAGTGCTATCCGCATGGGATTCTATCAAATTTTACTTATTTTTGCATAGAACTTCTTGTAGAAGTAACCTTTAATCAATCGAAACTCAGATGAAGAAAATAGTCACATCCTTATATCTATTATGTTGTGTATGTATGTGTCAGCTCCATGCCGCCAACAATGTTGTAGACTCCCTTTTATCCCAACTGGACCATGTAATTCAAAACCGCCCTGTATACATCGAGCAAAAAGAAAAGAAGCTGAACGACCTGAGACAAGCCTTGAGACAACGCATTTCTGACGAAAACCGCTTTACCCTGTTGGGGGAATATCTGGATGAATACCGTTCCTACAACACCGACTCTTCGCTCTACATCTCACGCGAGAGATATCAGGTAGCCCTGCGAATGAAAAACAAGGAACATCAGGACAACGCCCTCATGAATACTGCCGAGATTATGGGTACAGCAGGCATGTATAAAGAAGCAGTCGACCTGATGCATAACGTACAAATCAATCATCTACCTGATGACCTGCACCCGTATTATTACCATATTTACCGTACCGTCTATGGCCTTATGGCCGATTATGCCGTTACGGAACAGGAGAAAAAACTCTATGCCGAGATAACGGATAGATACCGTGATTCCCTGCTATTGGTCAACAAAGACAATCTTCTGGTGTACACGCTGATTCAGTCCGACCAGCACAATGTGCGGGGCGAGTTCGATAAAGCCATCCAGCTATTGACCAACTACCTGGCGGGACAGATAGACAATGTGCACGATGTGGCAATCTGTGCCTACACTTTATCAGAATCATACCGCCTGAAAGAAGACACAGAAAAAGAGAAGGAGTATTTGATTCTTTCCTCCATTGCAGATATGAAGTCCGCAGTGCGCGAATATATTTCTTTGAGGAAACTGGCTGTGCTGCTCTATCAGGAAGGAGATATAGACCGTGCCTATTCGTATCTGAAATTGTGTATGGACGATGCCGTGTTCTGCAACGCCCGGTTGCGTATTCTGGAAATCCTGCAAATTTTCCCCCTCATCAACGACACTTACCAGCAAAAGGCCGAAAAGCAACAGGAACAAATGAAATGGGCGTTAGTCTCTATCAGCTTGCTGTCCATCTTCCTGCTGATTGCCATCTTCTATGTGTATAAGCAGATGAAACGCGTAGCGGCCGCACGCCACGAAGTGATAGATGCCAACAAGCGTCTGAAAGAATTGAATGAAGAACTCCACCGCTACAATCTGCAACTGAAAGAAGCCAACCACATCATTGCCGAAAACTCCTACCTGAAAGAGGAATACATCGGCCGCTATATGGACCAGTGTTCCGTATATCTGGAAAAGATGGATAACTATCGCCGTTCACTGGGCAAGATAGCTGCTACGGGCAAGGTAGATGAGCTATACAAAAACATCAAATCTTCTAAGTTTATAGAAGAGGAATTGAAAGAATTTTATGCCAATTTTGATAATACCTTCTTGCAACTGTTTCCCACTTTTGTAGAAGACTTCAACACCCTGCTTGCCGAAGGGGAGCAGATTTACCCCAAGGTCAACGAACGAATGAGTACCGAACTGCGTATCTTCGCCCTTATCCGTTTGGGAATTACCGACAGTGTGAAGATTGCCCAATTCCTGCGCTATTCTGTGACTACCATTTATAATTACCGTACCAAAGTTCGCAATAAAGCTGCGGGCGACCGTGACCAACTGGAACAGGAAGTAATGAAAATAGGTAAGTCGAGAGACTAAAACCACACTTTTAAGGCATATAAGTGTCTTTTTTACGCTTATATTTTTACTACTTTTTTGGAACAATGCATCTTCTTGATGGCATTGATTATTAGTGTTTTATGTCTTATAAAACGCCTGAAACTACTACTTTTTCACTCTTTTCCCCCTTATTGCTTCCTCTTATCAGATACATTTGCATTGTTCCTTCACAGAGGGGACAAATGCATGTGAATCTATATTTTATTACTAACTTTAAACTCTTATATTATGCAAAAGTACAAAATGCCGATCAGGCTTCGAATCATGGTTTGTCTGATAGGAATGTTACTTCCGATGTGCATGTTCGCACAGCAAATCACAGTACAAGGTGTAGTGAAAGACCAGACCGGAGAAACCGTTATCGGTGCCAGTGTGGTGCAGAAGAACACAACGAACGGTACGATAACGGGTATTGATGGCGATTTCTCGCTGAATGTGCCTTCGGATGCCGTTATAGTAGTTTCATTCGTGGGCTATAAGTCTTTGGAAGTTCCCGTAAAAGGACAGAAACAGATTATGGTAACACTCTCGGAAGACAGTGAAATGCTGGACGAAGTGGTGGTTATCGGTTATGGAACCATGAAGAAAAGTGACCTTACCGGTGCTGTTTCCTCTTTGGGAAGCAAGGACATCAAAGATGCTCCCGTTTCTAATCTGGGACAAGCCATTCAGGGCCGCATTTCCGGTGTGCAGGTAGTGGATGCCGGAAAGCCCGGTGACAATGTATCTATCAAGATTCGTGGTCTGGGGTCCATTAACAACTGCGATCCGCTGGTGGTGATTGACGGTGTGCCCACCGACCTGGGACTGTCTTCACTGAACATGGCGGATGTGGAACGCCTGGACGTATTGAAAGACGCATCGGCTACAGCCATTTACGGTTCGCGTGGAGCCAATGGGGTAGTGATGATCACCACCAAGCGAGGAACGGAAGGGAAAGGCAAATTGTCGGTATCGGCTAATTGTGCTTTCCAGAATGCCACGAACATTCCTTCTTTGCTGAACGCAAGCCAGTATGCCGATTTGAGTAATGATATGATGGTGAACAGCGGTCGCAACCCGAACCCGAATTGGGCAAATCCTTCGGAACTGGGTGCAGGTACCGACTGGATGGACGAATTGCTGCGCACGGGTGTGATGCAGAACTATACGGTAAGTTATTCCGGAGGAAATGAGAAGTCTCATTATTATGTATCCGGTGGTTTTCTCGATCAGTCGGGTACGGTGCGCAGTGTAAACTATCGTCGTTTTACGTTTCAGTCCAACAGCGACGCACAGGTGCTGAAGTGGTTGAAGTTCTCCAATAATATCACTTTCAGTACTGATACGAAGGATTCGGGCAGCTATAATATCGGTGATGCACTGAAAGCTCTTCCCGTTCTTCCGGTGAAGAATGAAGACGGCTCATGGAGTGGGCCGGAAGGTAATTCGGAATGGTACGGTAGCATCCGCAACCCGATAGGGCCTACGCAACTGAACAAGAGCCAGACGAAAGGTTATAACTTCCTTGCCAATCTGACGGCGGAACTGACTTTTACCAAATGGCTGAAATTCAAGAGCACTTTCGGTTACGATGCCAAATTCTGGTTCATCGATAACTTCACGCCGAAATATAACTGGAAGCCTATTCCGACGGAAGAAACTTCACGTTACAAGAGCGATAATAAATCATTCACTTACCTGTGGGATAACTATTTCCTGTTCGACCATACCTTTGCAGAAAAGCATCGTGTGGGAGTGATGGCGGGTTCATCTGCACAGTGGAATGAGAATGATTACCTGAATGCGCAGAAGAACGTATTCATGTTCGACAATGTGCATGAAATGGATAACGGTCAGGAGATGTACGCCATTGGCGGCAGTTCCAATGAATGGGCGTTGCTCTCTTACATGGCACGTATCAACTACTCTTACGAAGACCGCTATATGCTGACGGCAACTGTCCGCCGCGATGGTTCCAGCCGTTTCGGTAAAAAGAACCGTTGGGGTACTTTTCCTTCTGTATCTGCCGCATGGCGCATTTCACAGGAAAGCTGGTTCCCGAAGAATGACGTTGTGAACGACCTGAAAATACGTGTAGGATATGGAGTGACGGGTAGCCAGGCAAGTGTCGGCAATTATAGTTACCTGGCATCTTACAACACCAGTGTATATCCATTCGGAACAACGAGCGGCAATCAGACCGCATTGGTTTCCTCTACGCTTGCCAATCCTTACATCCATTGGGAAGAGGTGGCACAGACGAATATCGGTTTTGATGCTTCCCTGTTCAATTCACGGATCGTATTCTCACTGGATACTTATCTGAAAGAGACAAGGGATATGTTGGTGAAGGCATCCATCCCCATCACATCGGGATTTGAAGATACCACCACTACTTATACGAATGCCGGTAAAGTGCGCAACCAGGGCTTGGAAATGAGTCTGCATACCATCAACCTGACCGGAGAACTGGGTTGGGAAACGAATGTGACTGCCACTTATAATAAGAATAAGATTAAGGACCTGAACAGCGCGGTTCCTTACTATATCAACCAGATCAACAACTCGTATGTCACGATGCTGGCAAAAGACTATCCGATTAATGCCTTCTACGGCTACGTGACGGACGGCTTGTTCCAAAACCAGGCGGAAGTGGATGCGCATGCCGTGCAGCCGGGAGCTGAACCGGGTGATATCCGTTTCAGGGATTTGAACAACGATGGTGTCATCAACGACAGTGACCGCACAGTGATTGGCAATCCCAATCCCAGTTGGTTCTTCTCAATGAACAATAACTTGTCTTATAAAGGATTCGAGCTTTCCGTATTCCTTCAGGGAGTGGCCGGCAATAAGATTTATAACGCCAACAATATCGACAACGTCGGTATGGCTGCCGCATACAACCAGACGACTGATGTGCTGAACCGTTGGCGCGGAGAGGGGACAAGCTACTCCATGCCGCGTGCCGTGTTCGGCGATCCTAACCAGAACTGCCGTGTATCCGACCGCTTTGTAGAAGACGGATCTTACTTGCGTGTGAAGAACATCACTCTCTCTTATACCTTCCCGAAACAATGGTTGCAGAAGTTACAGATAGAGAATGCACGCCTTTCCCTTTCCTGTGAGAATGTGGCTACCATTACCGGGTATTCCGGTTTCGATCCGGAGGTGGATATCAACGGTATTGATTTGTCCCGTTATCCCATTTCCCGTACATTCAGTGTAGGATTAAACTTTAACTTTTAATTGATTTGGATATGAAAAAGATAACAAACTTACTATACGTGCTGGCTGTATTGATGCTGGTATCATGTAACGACTTCCTGGATAAGTCGCCCAAATATGCCGTTGACCCTGAAACAACCGTGACCGATGATGTGGCCGTGGCACTGACAAATGCTTGCTACAAGGCGCTTCAGTCTTCCAATCTCTACAACCAGCGTATGTGGTCGCTGGATATCGTTGCGGGCAACAGCCTGGTAGGTGCAGGCGGTGGTACGGACGGTCTGGAAACCATACAGGCATCCAATTTTATCACGCAGAGCGATAATGGTATGGCTCTGTATATGTGGCGTTCTCCGTGGGTAGGCATCGGGCAGTGTAACATTGTGCTGACCAGTCTTCCGCAGGCCGAAGCCGTATCGGAAAGCATAAAGAACCGTTGTATGGGTGAAGCATATTTCCTTCGTGCCCATTACTATTATATCTTAGCCCGTTTGTATGGCGGCGTTCCTTTGCGTCTGGAACCTTATAATCCGGGTGAATCTACTGCAATAGCACGCACTACGTTGGATCAGACTTATGAGCAGATCATTTCGGACTGTAAGAATGCGGTCGATTTGCTTCCGGCGAAAGCGGAATATAATGAAGAAGAAAAAGGACGTGCCTGTAAGGATGCCGCCCTTGCCATGCTGGCGGATATTTACCTGACACTGGCCCCCAACCATACGAGTTATTATGAAGACGTGGTGGAACTGTGCAATGAGATTACGAACCTGGGTTACGACCTTTCCACCTGCAAGTATGAAAATAACTTCGATGCTACTATCAATAACGGTCCCGAATCTCTGTTTGAAGTGCAGTATTCCGGAAGTACGGAATATGATTTCTGGGGAACGGACGGTCAATCTTCCTGGCTTTCCACTTTCATGGGGCCCCGCAACTCGGACTTTGTTGCAGGCAGTTACGGCTGGAATCAGCCTACGGAGGAATTTGTGAGCCAGTATGAAGAAGGTGACAAACGGAAAGAGCTGACGGTGCTTTATGCAGGTTGTCCGGACTTCGACGGGAAGACTTACAAGAGTTCTTATTCCAATACCGGATATAACGTGCGCAAATTCCTGGTGTCCAAGACTATTTCGCCGGAATACAATACGAACCCCAATAACTTTGTTGTGTACCGCTATGCGGATGTCTTGCTGAAGAAAGCGGAAGCGCTGAATGAAATGGGACAACCCGGCCAAGCTGCCGCTCCCCTGAATATAGTTCGCAAACGTGCCGGATTGTCGGAAGTTTCGGGCCTGTCACAGGAGGCGATGCGTGAGAAGATTATTCACGAACGACGCATGGAACTGGCTTTCGAAGGACATCGCTGGTTCGATATGATCCGCGTCAATAATGGAGAGTATGCCATCCGTTTCCTGCAATCCATCGGCAAGAACAGTGTGAACAAGAATCGCCTGTTGTTCCCCATTCCGCAGACGGAAATGGATGCGAATATACTGATGACACAGAATCCGGGTTATTAATCACTTAAATCAGAAGAAGAATATGAAAAGATATATTTCACATTTAGTATTTGCATTGCTGGGTTGCATGGCACTGTCTGCATGCGTGGACAATGACTATATGGAACTGGACAAGGGGCACAATGAACTGGCGCTTTCCACCAGCAACACGGAAGTCGTTTTGAACGAACAGGCGCATGGCGATGATGCCTTGGAACTCTCCTGGACAACGGGCACGAATTATGGTACGGGAAATAAGATTTCCTATACACTGGAACTTGCCAAGGCGGGCAGTAATTTTGCCGCTCCTTATGTGGCTTTGGAGAATGTCGTGCAGGAATATACCTGGAAGAAGAACGTGGAGGAATTGAATAACATCCTTCGTGAGTATTTTGGTGTGGAAGCTACTGAAAACGTCTCTATGGAAGCACGCCTGACAGCCAAAGTAACGGATCGGGAAGAGACGCAAGTGACCACCACTTCTTTTAGTGTCACTGCCTACAAACCGTTGACTTCCACTCTTTACCTGATAGGTGATGCCACTCCCGGCGGTTGGAGTGCGGACGATGCAACGGAAATGACCCGGAAAGACAATGGTATCTTTACATGGACGGGAAAAATGACTGCGGGTTCCTTTAAGTTTATCACTACGCTGGGTTCTTTCTTGCCGTCGTACAACAAAGGAACTGACGGAAAGCTGGTGCTTCGTACCAGTGCCGATCAGCCGGACGAATCGTTTACGATTGAAGAAGAGTTCAACTATATTGTTGAAGCGAACCTGTTTACCGGTGCTATCACACTGACTCAGACCGAGAACCTCAGACCGGCTTACGATCAGCTTTATTTCGTTGGAGGTATGAACGACTGGGGATTTGTGCCGATGAAAAAGGATGTGCTCGATCCGTTCCTGTTCCGCTATGCCCGTTTGTTTGATGCAGGCCAGGGCGGGGAATTCAAGTTCGGAACTTCGGAAGGAAGCTGGGAGAGCATGTATAAAGCAAAGAATGCCAATGCCGCTTACACCGATACGGAAATGGTATTTGTGAAAGGGTTCGATCCTGACAATAAATGGGTGCTGAAAGATGCCGAATGTGGTAAGGCTTATAAGATATGTGTCGATATTCGTGCAGGGAAAGAGCGCATGATGATGAGCGAATTTGTTCCTTATGAGATGATTTATATGGTAGGGGATGCTGCGCCTGCGGGATGGAGCATTGGAGATGCCACGCCGATGCAGGCCACGGATAATCCGTATGTATTTACCTGGCAAGGTGTACTGAATGTGGGTGAGTTGAAGCTGACCTGTGATAAGAAAGAGGACTGGAACGGTGCCTGGTTTATGCCGACCGTAGCTGATAAGCAGCCTTCGGGCGAGACGGAACCGATGTTGTTCCTGGATAAGGCCAGCGATGCTTTCAAAGCTCAATACCTGGATGTAATGATTGGAGGTATCGACCTGAAATGGAAGATTACGACGGCAGGTTCTTATAAGATTACTCTGAATCAGTTGGAAGAGACTATTTCGATAGTAAAACAGTGAAACGATGAAATATATAATTTATGCAATGGCTGCCATGTTCTTTTTGGCTTCGTGCAGCAAAGACAATGATGAAACCGGCGGTGGTAACGGCGGTGGAGGAGAAACCGGAGGAGTGACTGATGTCACTCCCGTTACCTCCGATTTAACCGTGAACCTGACTACTGACAAGGCTTGTTACAAACCGGGTGAAACCGTTTCCTTCACAGCCGATGCCCTGCCTGCGGGAGCAAAGGTACGTTACCGTACTTTGAATAAGGTAATCTCCGAACAGGCAGTCGCAGGCAGTTCCTGGACGTGGACTGCCCCTGCAACGGATTTCACCGGATATCTGGCGGATGTCTATCGCACTAAAGAAGACGGTACGGAAGTCATTCTCGGTACTATTGCCGTCGATGTATCCAGCGACTGGACACGCTTTCCGCGTTATGGCTTTGTCGCCACTTTCGACGCTTCTAAAACGGAAAGTAAAATTCAGGAAGAAATGGCTTTTCTGAACCGTTGCCATATCAATGGTGTGCAGTTTCAGGATTGGCACAACAAGCACCACTGGCCATTAGGCGGTACGCGTGAACATCTCGATGCGGTATATAAGGACATTGCCAACCGGGATATCTATACACAGTCGGTAAAGGATTATATCCGCATCCAGCACTCGTTTGGAATGAAGGCGATGTTTTATAATCTTTGTTTCGGTGCGCTCGATGATGCAACGGGTGACGGTGTGAAAGAAGAGTGGTACATCTTTAAAGGCACAGGGCATACGGATAAGGATGCGCATACACTGCCCGACAGTTGGAAAAGCAATATCTATTTGCTCGATCCGGGTAATGCCGAATGGCAGGCATATATTGCCCAGCGCAACGATGATGTCTATGCCAATCTTGACTTTGACGGCTATCAGATAGACCAGTTGGGAAACCGTGGCGACCGCTATGATTACAAGGGGAATAAGGTGAATCTGCCTAAGACTTATGTTTCGTTTATTGAAGCAATGAAGGGGAAACATCCTGATAAGCGCTTGGTGATGAATGCAGTAAGCAGCTATGGGGCGTCTCAGATTGCAGGTACGGGGAAAGTAGATTTCCTGTATAATGAAGTTTGGGGGGATGAAGCTGATTTCACGGATTTATATACGATCCTGAAAGCGAACCATCAGTACGGAAATCAGGCACTGAAGACGGTGTTTGCGGCTTATATGAATTATGAAAAGGGTTCCGGCGAGTTCAATATGCCGGGAATCTTGCTGACGGATGCGGTGATGTTTGCTCTGGGAGGTTCGCACCTGGAGTTGGGAGGCGACCACATGTTGTGCAGTGAATATTTTCCAAATACCCGTTTGCAGATGAGTGATGCTTTGAAGACGGCTGTTGTGCGCTATTATGACTTTATGACTGCTTATCAGAATCTTCTTCGCGATGGCGGGGAGGAGGAGAAGGTAACTTTGGTATGTACGGATGCAAGCAAGAATCTGAATCTGAACACTTGGCCGCCACAGAAATCAGCCATTACTTCTTTCGCCAGAAGGGTGAACGGCAAACAGGTGGTTCATCTGCTGAACTTCCTTAGTGCAAACAGTTTAAGTTGGAGAGACCTGAACGGGACAATGCCCGAACCACGGTTGGTGACTAAAATGCCCTTGAAACTGAATGTTGCGGGGAAAGTGAGCAAAGTGTGGGTGGCTACTCCCGATGCACATGCCGGAGCTTCGCAGGAATTAGCTTTTGAACAGAAAGACGGAGCGATAACCTTTACGCTTCCTTCACTGAAATACTGGAGCATGATTGTAATGGAATAAATTATAAAAGATATAGAACCATGAGAAAATATATATATTTATTTTTAATACTGTGTAGCCTGTCTCCGCACTTATATGGCGGAAATGTAACGGGAAACTGTACTTCTTATTCGCAGGAAGGGAGAGACGTTACGTTTCATTTAGACGATAATTCGGCTGTGCAGTTGCAACTTTGCAGTCCCTCCGTTGTGCGTGTCTGGTTTTCGCCGGATGGTAAGTTGCAGCGGGGAAATCCTTCCTTTGCGGTGATTAATGAAGAATTGGAAGATGTAGGCACTGTCCAGGTGGACGAACAGAATGCCTGCTATGAGATATTTACGCCTAAATTGCGTATCCGCATCAACAAGGCTCCGTTCAGCTTGCAGATATTCGACAAGTATCAGAAGCTCTTGTTCAGCGACTATGCCGACAAGGGGCATATCAGCGATGGAGAGCGTAAAGTGGAGTATAAGACCCTGCGCCGGGATGAGCATTTCTTCGGTTTGGGTGAAAAGACCGGCAAGCTGGATCGTCGTGGCGAATCTTATAAGATGTGGAACAGTGATAAACCTTGTTACAGCGTTGTGGAAGATCCCCTGTACAAAAGTATTCCTTTCTTTATGAGCAGTTATCGCTATGGTATATTTCTGGATAACACGTATAAGACAGAATTCAAATTCGGCACTGAAAGCCGTGATTATTACAGCTTTGAAGCTCCCGGTGGGGAGATGATTTATTATTTTATCTTCGGTAAGGATTATAAGGAAATCATGAAACAGTATGTCGCATTGACCGGACAACCCATCATGCCTCCGAAGTGGGCACTGGGCTTTGCACAATGCCGTGGCCTGCTGACTACCGAGAAGCTCTCTTATGAAATAGCCGAAGGATACCGCAAGCGTGGTATTCCTTGCGATATCATCTATCAGGATATAGGCTGGACACAATACCTACAGGACTTCAACTGGCGGAAAGAAAACTATCAGAATCCGAAGAAGATGCTTGCCGACCTGAAAGGGATGGGCTTCAAGGTGATTGTTTCGCAAGACCCGGTTATCTCTCAGGCTAATAAAAAGCAATGGGAAGAAGCGGACCGCTTGGGTTATCTGGTGAAAGACTCCACTACGGGTAAGAGCTATGATATGCCCTGGCCATGGGGTGGCAACTGCGGTGTGGTGGACTTTACCATTCCCGAAGTGGCGGACTGGTGGGGAGCCTATCAGCAGAAACCGATAGATGACGGCATTGCCGGCTTCTGGACGGATATGGGTGAACCTGCCTGGAGCAATGAGGAACAAACGGAACGTCTTGTAATGAAACACCACCTGGGTATGCATGATGAAATTCATAACGTGTATGGTCTGACTTGGGACAAGGTGGTAAAAGAACAGTTTGAGAAACGGAATCCGGATCTTCGTGTCTTCCAGATGACACGTGCCGCCTATGCAGGACTGCAACGTTACACCTTCGGCTGGACCGGAGATTGCGGCAATGGAGATGATGTGTTGCAAGGCTGGGGACAGATGGCTAATCAGATCCCGGTACTTTTATCTGCCGGACTGGGTGTGATTCCTTTCGTAGCATGTGACATTTCCGGTTATTGCGGGGATATTGAAGATTATCCCGCTATGGCGGAACTTTATACCCGTTGGGTACAGTTGGGAGCGTTTAATCCTCTGAGCCGTATTCACCATGAAGGAGATGTGGCGGTAGAACCGTGGCTTTTTGGGGAGGAAGCGGAGAAGAACGTTAAAGCTGCCATAGAAATGAAATATCGCTTACTGCCTTATATTTATACTTATGCCCGCGAAGCGTATGAAACGGGTTTGCCGATTATGCGCCCTATGTTTATGGAATATCCGGCGGATTTGGAAACAGTCTCTACGGATGCACAATTCATGTTTGGCAGCGAACTGCTGGTAGCTCCGGTGGTGAAGAAGGGGGCAACTAATAAGAATGTTTATCTGCCCGAAGGTATCTGGATTGATTATAATGACAAGCGCACGGAATATAACGGCGAACAGTGGACTACGGCAAATGCTCCGCTGAATACCATTCCTATGTTTGTGCGGAAAGGAAGTATCATTCCTCAGATGCCTGTGATGAATTATACGGATGAGAAAGCGGTTTATCCGATTACATTTGAGGTATTTCCGGCTGCGGCGGGCGGCGAAACGTCTTTCTCCCTGTATGAAGATGCAGGAACTGATCTGGGGTATCAGCGTGGGGAATTTATGCGTACTCCTGTATCTTGCCGGACAACGGAAAAGGGATATGTGCTCGAAATCGGGGAAAGGGCGGGAGAGAAGTATGCCCTTCCGGGAGAACGCAACCTGATGTTTTGCATTTATACCGGGCAGATGCCGAAGGAAGCGCTTATTGACGGACAGAAAGTAAGGAAGATGAAAGCGGAAAAACTGAATGAAGAAATGGAAACGGAGTTCAAGGTTACCGCATGGTGTCCGGATAAGAAACAGAATCTTTGTATGTTGAGATTGCCGGATGACGGAGTGAAACACACGATTGAATTTATTTATTAATACCAACCATAAAAAGTATAATTATGAGAAAGTTAATGCTTAGTGCAATTTGTCTTCTTTTTGCCTTAGCGGGGAAAGCAGAAGGAGTGTCGTCTCCTTCGGGCCAGGTGAAGCTGGATTTTGAATTATCAAAGAATGGCGCTCCAACCTATCAGGTGGAGTATAAAGGGAAATCCGTGATTAAGCCCAGCACCTTGGGACTGGAATTGAAGAATGCCAATAATCTGCTGGATGGTTTTGAAGTCCTGAAAGCTTCTACCTCTACCTTCGACGAAACCTGGCAACCGGTGTGGGGAGAGACGAAAGATATTCGTAATCACTACAACGAATTGCTGGTTGAATTGAAACAGCCCGCCACGGATCGTTATATGAACCTTCGTTTTCGTGTATATGATGATGGTGTAGGATTCCGTTATGAGTTTCCGCAACAGAAGAACTTGGTTTACTTCGTGATAAAGGACGAACATACCCAGTTTGCCATGACGGGCGATCATACTGCCTGGTGGATTCCCGGTGATTACGATACTCAGGAATATGATTATACGGAATCCAAACTTTCGGAAATTCGCGGTTTGATGCAGGGAGCCATTACTGATAATGCGTCACAAAACCAGTTTTCGCCGACAGGTGTACAGACTTCCCTCCAGATGAAAACAGCAGACGGAATCTATCTGAATCTCCATGAAGCTGCTTTGGTGGATTATTCGTGCATGCATCTGAATCTGGATGATAAGAACCTTATCTTTGAATCCTGGCTGACGCCGGATGCACAGGGCGATAAAGGGTATATGCAGTCACCTTGTCACACTCCGTGGCGTACGGTGATAGTCAGTGATGATGCCCGTGAAATGCTGGCTTCCAATCTGATACTGAATCTGAATGATCCTTGCAAGTATGAGGATACTTCCTGGATTAAGCCTGTGAAGTATGTAGGCGTATGGTGGGAAATGATTGCGGCAGGCAAGCCGTGGGCTTATACATTTGATCTTCCTTCCGTAAAACTGGATGAAACGGATTATACGAAAGTGAAACCGAATGGTATTCACCCCGCCAATACGGAGAATGTAAAGAAGTACATTGATTTTGCTGCGGAGCATGGTTTCGACCAGGTATTAGTAGAAGGCTGGAATACCGGTTGGGAAGACTGGTTCGGCAACAGCAAGGATTATGTTTTCGACTTTCTCACTCCATATCCTGATTTTGACATCAAATACCTGAATGAGTATGCCCACTCCAAAGGTGTCAAACTGATGATGCATCATGAGACATCGGCTTCCGCACGCAACTACGAACGCCACATGGAGGCTGCCTATGACTTGATGAACCAATACGGTTACAATTCCGTGAAAAGCGGTTATGTGGGCAATATCATTCCACGCGGCGAATATCATTATGGGCAGTGGATGAACAACCATTACTTGTATGCCGTGACCGAAGCTGCCAAGCATAAGATTATGGTGAATGCCCACGAGGCTGTACGTCCTACTGGTTTATGCCGTACGTATCCGAATCTGATAGGAAATGAATCTGCCCGTGGTACGGAATATGAAGCTTTCGGAGGCAGCAAGCCTTTCCACACGACCATTCTTCCTTTTACCCGTCTGCAAGGCGGACCGATGGATTATACGCCGGGTGTCTTTGAAATGGATATGAATAAACTGAATCCGAATAGTCACGCTCATGTAAACTCTACATTAGCGCGTCAGTTGGCTCTCTATGTCACGATGTACAGCCCTCTGCAAATGGCAGCCGATCTGCCTGAGAACTATGAACGCTTTATGGATGCTTTCCAGTTCATTAAGGATGTGGCTCTGGACTGGGATGACAGCCGATACCTGGAAGCAGAACCGGGACGCTATATCACGGCTGCCCGTAAGGCGAAAGGTACGAATGATTGGTTTATAGGTTGTACCAGCAGTGAGCAGGGACATGCTTCTACTCTGAAACTGGATTTTCTGGATGCTGATAAACAGTATGTAGCTACTGTTTATGTGGACGCAAAGGATGCTGATTATAAAACAAATCCGCAGGCTTACGTAATCCGCAAAGGGATTGTTTCTCCTAAGACTGTGCTGAAATTGAAAGCGGCTCCGGGTGGTGGTTATGCCATCAGCATTATGGAGGTGAAAGATAAGGCGGAATTGAAAGGATTGAAAAAACTGTCCGGTAATATCTGATAAACCGGAATATCTGATAGATAAAAATCCCCTTCCTCAGCTCTTCAATCACCAAGTACGGTAATTAGGAGTGGAGGAAGGGGATATTTTCATTTGAATAAATCTTTCATATAGTCCAGTGAACGGCTGATATCGAAGTAAATTTGAGTGCCCTCATAGTATGGACTGCTTTCAAATTCCATCAGGTCGCACTTGTTCACCAATGATTGTTGCTTCAGGCCTTCTACTTTGAAGACATTGTTTAATATCTGATATTCATCATTGACGCTGATGACTTTAAATGCTGTATCTTCGCTTGTGCCATCTCCACTGGAGATGATGGCAGAGGAAAGTTTTATGTATTTATCTATATAAGCCTGAACTTCTTCTTCTCTTCGTAACTCACTCGCCAGATTCACGGCATAAATGAGTAATTTAAGAGATACAGGATTCTTTTTCCGGCATTCTTTTAATAGGGTATAGGCTTCTTCCCATTTCTTTTCTTCCATTAGCGTCTCAAGCTCTTTCCAAAGCTCCATACTCCCTTTGTATTTTGGGGTGAAAGAATGACCGTAGTAGATTAGCGCGTAATCGTTTAAGGATAATAAGCTGTCATTAGCTTCAAAGCGTTCAATCAGCTGTTGGTAATCATCCGACTGGTTTTCCACATACTTTTTAATAGTAGCATAGTTTACTTCGATATTCTCTTGCGGGAATACACATACAGAGAGTAGAAGAAGATTGATGAGTAACAGTGTTCTTTTCATGGCATTATTATTTTAAAGCATTACCACAAAGAAAAGCCTTTTGCGAGGATATTCCAAACGTATGGGCATAAAAAAAGGAGTACCGCTGTACTCCAACCTTTGTTAACCTTAAATCTAATACTATGAAAAACACAGTGCAAAGGTACGGATATTCTGCGTATTTCCAAATGATTAGACTAATATAAGTGTTTTTATAACACTAATTAAAAGTTAGGCATTGTTTCTTTACTTTTTTTTAGGGTTTTATTCGTTGATACGCTCTTTTATCTTTCCCCAGGCATGTGTATCGAACAGGCAACTTTCGCGCATGGTGTGATACATCTCTTTGAAACGGGACATGGGAATAGTGAAGCTCAACAAATTGGCTTCAAAGTGGGGACGCACGGACGGATCGAAGAAGCCGAGGATACAGCGTTTGCTCCCTTTTTGGTTTTCAGTAACAGCAAAACTTACAACGGAGCTGCAACCGGACCCAAACGGTGTGATTACGGCATCAAATGCTTCCGTATCGTAAGAAGCCCATGTGACAAGTCCCGACAAAATATCGGGCGTGGCAAGGAATAGCAAACCTTCTAAATGATCGAAAGAAGTAATCTTATCAATCCGGGCAAAATGCAGGTAAGCCTTTTCCGTGCGTTGCACTTGGAGTTGTTCTATGTAATTTATTACCATTTCAGGAGTCTTTTTGTACTTCTCTTTCAGAGATACGAAGTTAGGTACGTGTATCGGCATTTCCGTGAAGCCGGTGTAGAATTTTCCGCCGCCACATCCTATGACGTCGCTGTTCAGGCTGATGGTTTTACCTTCTCTTACCTGTTGGAGGCCCTTGAAGAAGCAACCGCCAATTTTTTCTGTTTCGCTTTCCTGTTTATCAGAGTACCAGAAGGCGATGGGAAGTTCGGCACGTTCACCAAATGCTTCCCGATAATTAGTCATAAAAGTATGTATATCCATGATAACAGAGTTTTGGTTTGGAAGTAAAGATAACAATTGATTGCCGGATTATTGAGGATTTTACTTATTTTTGCATAGAAAACTATAATTCCATATTGATTATGAAAGCACGCATTTCCTGTTTCTTTCTACTTGTTTTTTTCTTTGTGCAGATGGTGAAAGGAGAAGATGACACTTTGTGGCAACTTCATGCTTCTGATATAAATGCTCCTTATGTAGGCGCCCCTATGGCGAATGGCGGAATCGGTATTCTTCCCTGGAAAGAACCTTTCTCAGTGCGACAGGTGATACTGAATCATGTATTCGATACGGATGGCCCTCAGGGGGTAAGCCGCGTGTTGAAAGGAATCAATCCTTTCTTGATGTCGATGGATGTAGATGGGAAAGAGGTGAATACAGGATGTATCACAAACTGGAAGCAGTGTGTTGATATGAAAGAAGCAACTCATAACAGTAGTTTTCGGGCAGCCGGGAAAGTTGATGTGGGTTATAGCATTTGCGCTTTAAGAAATATGCCTTATGCGGGGCTTATCCGTGTGGAGGTGAAAGCTCTGTCCGATGTATCCCTGAAAGTTGCTGCCCGGATGGATATTCCCCAAGAATACAGTCAGCCGACACAGCGCTTCCGGAAAATGAGGGTGGATGATACACAAATGTATATGCTGCAATCTTATGCTGTATCTGCTCATCGGCAACAAAAAGTTTCCGCTTCTTCGGCTTTTATTTTTAATAAGGGAGCAGTACAGGAGCCTCTTTATGATGAAGTGACTAAAGAGATGTCTTTCGTACTGAATCTGAAGAAAGGAGAGCAAATCTCTTTTGCTTTGGTGGGTTCTGTGTGCTCCGCCCGTGACTTTAGCGATCCGTATAATGAGGCTGAACGGCAGGTGATTTATGCTATTCATGAAGGTACAACTTCGCTGATGGCTGCACATCGTAGTCTTTGGAATGAATTGTGGGAAAGCGATATCTTGATAGAAGGGGATGACGAAGCACAACGGGCGGTTCGGTTTGCACTTTTCAACCTTTATTCTTCTTGCAGGGAAGGAAGCGGATTGAGCATCTCGCCCATGGGGCTTTCTTCGCAAGGTTACAATGGACATATATTCTGGGATTCGGAACTTTGGATGTTTCCCCCGATGCTGTTGCTGAATAAGGGAATTGCCGAATCTATGATCGATTATCGTATTGACCGTTTGATGGCTGCCCGCAAGAAAGCAATGGCATACGGTTTCAAGGGAGCTATGTTTCCCTGGGAGAGTGATGATTACGGGGAAGAATCGACTCCTACTTTTGCTTTGACAGGTCCTCTGGAACATCATATCACTGCGGACATCAGTATTGCCTGCTGGAATTATTATTGCCTTACCCGTGACGGACAGTGGCTGCGGACGAAAGCATTTCCGCTGATGAAAGCGGTTGCTGACTTTTGGGTAAGTCGTGTGACGCGTAATGATGACGGTTCTTATTCCATTTGCAATGTAGTGGGAGCCGATGAATATGCAAATGGTGTGGATGATAATGCTTTCACGAACGGTGCGGCTATCCGGGCTTTGGAATATGCTTGTGAGGCGGCAAGGATATGTAATGAGCCTGTTCCGGAAATATGGGAAGAAGTGGGCAAGGGCATCCGTATTCTTCGTTTTAAAGATGGAGTCACTCGTGAGCATGCCACATACAACGGTGAGATGATAAAGCAGGCGGATGTGAATTTATTGGGATATCCATTGTATTTTGTCGGGGATGCTGAATCGCAAAAGAAGGATATGGAATATTATGTCGATAAGATTGATCCGCAGAATGGTCCGGCCATGTCCTATTCCGTATTCTGTGTGCAGTATGCCCGGATGGGGGATGCGAAGCGTGCCTATGAGATGTTCTGTCGTTGCTATCAGCCGAACTTGCGTGCTCCTTTCGGTGTATTGGCGGAAACACCCACCAGTGATAATCCTTACTTTATGACGGGAGCAGGCGGATTACTGCAAGCTGTTATAAATGGCTTCTGTGGATTGCAGATAACGGATGGCGGTGTGGAGCAATTATCTTCTATACTTCCTGCACATTGGAAAAAGGTTACGGTGAAGGGCGTAGGACCGGAGAAAAAGATGTATGTACGTGAGAGGTAGGAGACGTATGGACATAAAAAAAGGAGTACCGCTGTACTCCAACCTTTGTTAACCTTAAATCTAATACTATGAAAAACACAGTGCAAATATACGTACTTTCGGGATAACTGCAAATTATCCAAATAAAAAAGTATGTTCTATAACATTAATTAAAAATATAGACTTAATCTTATATCTTTGTTAACCTTTAGCCTCCTGATACATAAACCGTTTAATAGATTTTTTGGCTGTCTTTTCAAACTCCTCAAAATGTATCTTCACCTTTGATATCTGGCAATAAGCTGGTAATTGCTGGTTGAGTTCGTTACGATTAGCTTCCATCATACGCTCTACATCCGTTTGTTGCAGTCCATTGGCAAATGCATCGTCAAAGTCCGGATAAATCAGTGCTACCAGTTTTTCTTTTTGCAACACAATGAGCGACTCGGAAACATAAGGCATATTATTCAGTTTGCTTTCAATCTCTTCCGGATAGATGTTTTGTCCGCTGGAAGTGAGCAACATATTCTTGCTGCGCCCGCGCACGGTTACATAACCTTCCGCATCCATTGTGCCTAAATCGCCTGTATGCAGCCAGCCATTTACGTCAATGATTTGTGAGGTTGCTTCTTGGTTCTTATAATATCCCAGCATCAGGTTGGTACCCCGACAAATGATTTCTCCCGCCACCTTTTCCGGATCAGACGAATCGATCTTCACTTCCATGCGTGTGGTTGCCTTACCGCATGATGCCAGCTTCAGGGTTTCCCAGCGGCTGGAACAGATGATAGGACCACATTCCGTCATACCGTAAGCGATGGTGTAGGGGAAGCCTATCTGTTTGAGGAAGCGCTCGACTTCTGCATTGAACGGGGCTCCGCCAATGATAATTTCATCGAAGTTACCGCCGAATATTTCCATTGCTTCTTTGCGTGCAAGAGCTCTGATCTTGTCATTGATGATAGGAAGACGCAGCAGCAACTTACCTATTTTATTATCTACACGGGGCAGAATATTCTTCTTGATAATCTTTTCTACAATCAGAGGCACGCATGAGATGACACGTGGTTTGATTTCAGCGAAAGACTGTGCGATAATTTTAGGAGTCGGCATGCGAGTGAGGAAGTAGAGGTGTGCCCCGGCTGAAAAACCGTAAAGGAAATCATAAGTCATTCCAAACACATGTCCCATAGGAAGCATGGCAACCATATTATCGCCCGGTTTTACCGGAAGCATCTCATGGCAGTAATTCACGTTGGACCAAAGGCTGCGATAGGGAAGCATAACACCTTTGGAATATCCGGTAGTACCGGAAGTATAGTTAATGATGGCAAGTTCTTCCGGTTCATCCTTCCGATAGCAGATGTGTTCGGGACGGAAGTTTTTAGGATAGCGTTGTCCGTAGAGGGTATTGCGGTGCTCGAAAGCTTCCATCAATCGTTTGTCTCGACAGACTACAGGGGTGAATTCAGTCATCTGAATAACGCCCAGCAATTGCGGCATGGCGTCCTCATTCAGGTTTTCCCACACCTGGTCTCCCACAAAAAGCAGTCTGGCTTCTGAGTGATTGACGATATTATGTATATTATCCGCTTTAAATTCGTGAAGAATAGGCACAATAACAGCTCCATAAGTGATGGTTGCCAGGAAAGTAACTGCCCAGTGTGCACTGTTACGACCGCAGACGGCAATTTTATCACCCGGCTGGATACCGGCACTTTCCAGTACAATATGGAATTTTGCAATCTTGCGAGCCACGTCTTTATATTGGAGAGTAGCACCTTTATAGTCAGTCAAGGCGTTTAAGTTCCAGTTCCGAATGATGCTTTGTTCAATGTAATCAATGAAGTGTTGTTCCTGTTCCATCTGTTAAATTTGCACACTTTAGTTAAAACTGCGCAAATATAGAGCTAAATGTGATGTCGTGCAAGTTTATATATTTATTCTTTGGTGGGAGGCGAAAGAAAAAGAAAAAATAACCAATTGTACTTTCTTTTGCCTTGATGCAAAAGAAAGATACCAAAGAAAAGATCAAGGCTGCACTTCCGGGGCTACTCCGAAAGTATTTTCAGCTAAAGGGCAGGAACTCGCTTCGCTCAAACAGCCTGCCCTTCTTAACGCCGAAAACACTTTCTACGCTTAACGCCCCTACAGTGAGGCCGGGAGACCATTCGGTATGAATGGGGGAAATATTACGTGGTTGCATTACATAGCATCTGTGATGCATAGTCCTGTATCGCGCAGCGCTTTACTGCGCAGCCTTCGGGCATAGGCGTAGGTGCGTCAGGCGGAGATATTGTCAGGCGCAGGTAAGGGGCGATCTGTCTGAGCGTAGCGAGTTCGAGCCCCGTCTGCGCATGGCGGTATCGGAGTAGCACCGTAGACGTAGCCCGTGCCCTTTCTTTTTGGTATCTTTTTCTTTCGGGCAAACGAAAGAAAAAGTACACACATATTAATCACTACTCTTCTTATCCGAAATCAGCAACAACTTATCCCCCAAATGTAATTTCAGCGATCCGTTCGGTATCAGGAATTCCGTGCCTCGTTTCACAATCATTACGAGTGCTCCATTAGGCAGAGTGATATCCTTCAGGGTATCGCCTTCTTCCAGCATCTCCGTGGTAACGGTCATATCGCTGAGATCACTATCTATTTCTTCGGGCAATTCCACACCGAATTCATTACCGGTCTTTTCCAACGGAGTAGAAAGTTTCAGTAAGCGGGCAGCTAAGGAAACGGTAGTACCCTGGATAACGAGAGAAACAATCGTGATAAAGAATACGATATTGAAGATCACGTCGGCACCCGGTACTTGCGCTACTACCGGATAAGTGGCGAAGATGATAGGCACTGCTCCGCGTAAACCTACCCAGGAAACGAAGAGTCGCGAACGGTTTGTAATCTTCTTACCGAAAGGCAGTAAGCAGAGGAAGACACTGAGCGGACGACCAATAACAATCATAAATACACCGATAAGTGTTGCTACTAAAGCGATATCGAGTAATTCGTGAGGATTTACCAACAAACCGAGGCAAAGGAACATGATGATTTGGAACAGCCAAGTCAATCCATCCATGAAAGTATAAATCTCTTTGCGATGCATTATCTTGTTGTTACCTACCATAATACCGGCAATGTAAACGGCGAGGTAACCATTTCCTTTCAGAAGATCGGTAATGGAGAAAGTGAAAAATACAAATGCAAGCAGAAGGATGGGATAAAGGGCCTGATTATCAATGTTGAGTTTATTCAGCATGAGGATGGCAAGTTTGCCGAGAAGGTATCCGGCAGCCGCACCTACTATAAATTGGATAACGAATGAACCGAAGATACCTGCAATACCCATTCCACCGGATTGTATGAACTGTATCAGCACGATGGTAAGCATGTAAGCCATGGGGTCATTACTACCACTTTCAAGCTCCAGCATGGGACGAAGGTTATGTTTCAGATTCATTTTCTGCGAACGCAAGATGGCGAATACAGAAGCGGAATCGGTAGATGACATGGTGGAGGCAAGTAGTAGGGATGTAGTGATAGGAAGATAAATATTTGACCAACTCATGCCGGAGATCCACCAGATGAAGAATCCTGTAAAAACGGCGGTAAGCAATACGCCGAATGTGGAGAGGACAATACCCGGAACAAGAATCGGTTTAATTTCGCTGAATTTAGTATCCATACCGCCGGAAAACAAAATAACGCTAAGAGCAACCATACCAATAAATTGTGCTTCTTTAGCGTTATGAAACTGTAGGCCGAAACCATCGCTACCGAAAATCATGCCGACGACAAGGAACAGTAACAGGGCAGGGACTCCGAATCGATAGCCGGTCTTACCGACAATAATACTAATGAAAAGTAAGATAGAACCAATTAAAAGAATGTTTTCTGCTGTAAAAATCATAAATTAGGTATTATTTAAGTTGTTTATTCAAGGATTTAGTTATCGCAAAGCGAAGTTACGTCTATTTTTAAACAATTGCAAGGTGTAAAATGTTCAGATTGAATTTTACTTTCTTTTCATATAATCCTTCATTACAAATTTTCTTAATTGAATTTTAGCACAAACATAGTTTCCTTTCCGGGATGCAGGGAAAGGCTGCCACCTGACAGGCGCATAATTTGACGGGAAATACTCAAACCGATGCCGCTGCCACCTTCTTTTGTGGTGAAGAAAGGTATGAAAATGTGTTCTGCTACTTCAGGAGGAATGGCAGGACCGTTATTGGACACTTCGATGAGTACGGCTTCATTTTCATTGCAATAAGCGTGTAAGGTGATGATGCCTTCCGGAATTTCTGCTGCTTCGATGGCCTGAATGGCATTTTTCAATAAGTTGATGAGTACCTGTGAGATAAGGTTCTCATCTGCATAAAGAATAAGATCATCCGGAGTGATGTGGGAGTGGAAGGTGATATGGGAATCAGGATATTGATGCCGTGCCAGTTCCACCATACGATTGATAAAACCTTTGACGTAGAACAAAGAAGGTTCCGGTTTGGGGATACGGGTGAAACGGCGGTAATTTTCTACAAAAGAGAGAAGTCCTTTGCCCGTGGTGCTGATGGTGTGCAGGCCATTGCGGATTTCGTCAGCAGTTTCTTTGTCGGAAGAGATGGATTCACTTTTCGCTTTTAATTCTTCGCTTCCTTGTATCAGCGTCAGCAATGTATCGCTCAGTGAAGTGATGGGAGTGACGGAATTCATAATTTCATGTGTCAGTACACGGGTCAGGCGTATCCAGGAGTCGATTTCCTTTTCGTCCAGTTCGTTATTGATATCATTCAGGGCAAGGATACGGAAATGCTCCTGACGGATGGTTATGTCGGAGACGCGGATGGAGAGATTGACTGTGCCGCGTTCGTTGGACAGGCGGGTTTGCAACTTATCTCCGGGGCGGCAATGGGCGAAAAGTCCCATAAGGTTTGCATCAATACGGTTAAGTTGGCTGACATGGGTGAAGACTTCCAGGCCTAACAGGCGGAGGGCTTCGTTATTTTTCTGGTAAACAGCACCTGCATCGTTCAGTACCAGGATACCGGTATTGATGCAGTCGAGAATGAGTTCGTAATACTTTTCCTGTTGTGCCGTTTCGCTCTTTACATTATATAATATAGAAGCAACACGGTTCAGGGCCTGGTTTACAATATGGTTGTCCGGAATATCTTCGTGTTCGGAGAAATGGATGGATGCATCGTTGTTTTCAATGGCATCGAGCAGAAACAGAACCTTCTGTGTATGCCGGCGATACAGTTTCCATTGCCAGCGCAGACTCGTCAACAGCAGTATGGAAGAGATGACGATCCATAGAAGGTCTTTATAAATAATGGATACCGTGACAGCTCCCGCCAACAGGAGAGAGATGACGATACGGAAAAGGTAGCGGTCGGTGATGTATCGGTAGTAATGTTTCATAATCCGAACTTTTTCATTTTGTTATAGAGAGTCTGCCGAGTGATGCCGAGTTGTGCAGCAACAGCAGATAGATTACCGCTACAAGTGTCCAAAGCTTTCTGTATCATTTTCCGTTCCATTTCTTCAAGGGTGGCTGCTTCTGTACCGGCATCGCTTCCAATGCGTGAGGTTTCGGGACGCTTAGGCAACTGGAACAGTTCCGCCGGCAGTTCGTTACCGTCGCAAATAATGACTGCTTTCTCTATGGCATGCTCCAGTTCGCGGATATTTCCGTACCAGGGGTGTGTTTTCAATTTGGTACAGGCAGCATCGGAAAGCCGTAATAATGCTTTGTCATATTGCTTGCAGAAGCGTGTTATAAAGCGTTCGGCAAGAGGAAGAATGTCTTCCGGTCGTTCGCGCAAAGGCGGAATTTCAAGATGGATAGTATTGATGCGGTAAAGCAAATCTTCACGGAATTCATTGCGTTGTACCATCTCGTTCAGGTTGCGGTTGGTGGCACAAATCAGACGGATGTCAACAGCGATAGGCAGGTTGCTGCCTACACGGACAATACTGCGGCGTTGCAATACGGTCAGTAGTTTGGCTTGCAGGTGATAGGGTAAATTGCCGATTTCATCGAGAAACAATGTGCTATGGTCTGCTGTTTCGAACTTACCGGGACGGTCAGCGTATGCATCTGTAAAAGAGCCTTTTGTATGCCCGAAAAGTTCACTTTCAAAAAGGCTTTCGGTGATGGCTCCCATGTCTACGGCAATCATTTCCTTCGTACGGCGGGAAGAAAGTGCATGAATTTCACGTGCCAGCATCTCTTTTCCCGTACCGTTTTCTCCGGTGATAAGGATATTTGCATCGGTTATGGCGACTTTCTCCACCAGCGAGCGCAATTGCTGCATGATGGGACTTTCTCCCCAATACATGGCAGGGGTTACGGGCGAGGCACTTTTTCCGTTATTCTTATTATGAATGGCTTGGGCTGCATTTAGTAAGGTTTCCACCAGCTTTTGATTATCCCATGGCTTGACAATAAAGTCTGTAGCCCCTTCTTTAATGCCACGCACGGCAAGATCGATATCTCCATAAGCAGTGAAAAGAACCACAGGCAAGGAGGGACGAAGGCGTTTGATCTCCTGCAACCAGAATAATCCTTCGTTTCCGGTATTGATGCCTGATGTAAAGTTCATGTCAAGTAACACCACCGATGGAGTTTCTTCACGCAACACAGAGGTAAGTGTGACAGGTGAAGTGAGCGTGATGATCTTTTCGAAATGGGGTTTCAACAGCAGTTGCACAGCGGTGAGCACACCGCGGTTATCATCGACAATGAGGATATTTCCGGGCTTTTTCATACGAGAGTTTCTTTTGAGGGAGTAAAGATAATGCAAATCGAAGGTATAACTTTCATGCTTGCATGAAAAAGTTATGTTGAGATGCAGCTTATCTTCTGTAAAGATAAGGAAGTTCAGTGAAAAAAATGAAAGATACTTGTCATATTTTCTACATATCGGCGTAATACGAATAACTGACCTTTGCCTGCAACTAAAAATACAGACACTATGAGATTACGTACTTTTTATTCTACCATTGTGTTGTCTGATATCCATTTGGGTACCTCTCACTCAAAAACTGTTGAAGTAAGCAACTTCCTGAAATCCGTCAACTGCCGGCGATTGATACTGAATGGTGACATTATCGACGGCTGGGCCTTGAGCAAAGGCGGCACCCGGAAGTGGCAGGCAAAGCATACGGATTTTTTCAAAGTTATCATGAAGATGATGGAAAAGCAGGGAACAGAAGTGATCTATGTTCGTGGCAACCACGATGATTTTCTGGATGGGTTGGCACCGATGACATTCTATAATATAAAGATTGTAAGGGATTTTATTCACGAGAGTCACGGCCGGCGTTATTTTGTGACGCATGGAGATATTTTTGATACCGTCACTACACGGATGAAGTGGCTGGCACAGTTGGGAGATGTGGGATATACATTTCTATTATGGCTGAACCGTATTTATAATGTGTATCGTGCCCGGAATGGACAACCTTATTATTCTTTGTCACAAGCGATTAAACAAAAAGTAAAATCCGCTGTTTCTTATATTTCCGATTTTGAGGAGGAACTGGTGAAGTTTGCCCGTACACGTAAATGCGACGGTATCATTTGTGGGCACATTCATCATCCGGCAAATACTTATTATGATGATATACACTACCTTAACTCCGGTGACTGGGTGGAAACTCTTTCAGCACTCGTAGAGGATGAGGAGGGGAATTGGGAAGTGTTACGGTATGAGGATATGCTGATGAATGAAAAGTCTGAAGAGCGCCTCTGTAGTTAAAATCGTGAATTATAAATCGTAAATTACTAAATTATAAATATAAAGATGAAAGTTCTTTTTATTGTTCAAGGAGAGGGCCGCGGTCATCTGACGCAAGCCATCACGCTGGAAGAAATTCTACGGCGCAACGGGCACGAGGTAGTAGAAGTACTGGTGGGGAAGAGTAATACCCGTCGCCTGCCGGGTTTCTTCAACCGCAGCATACAGGCACCTGTGAAACGCTTTCTCAGTCCGAACTTTCTGCCTACACCTGCCAATAAGCGGGTCAGTATGTCTCGCAGTATCGCATATAATCTGATGCAGGTTCCTGCTTATCTGCGTAGCATCTGTTATATTCATCGGCGTATCCATGAAACTGATGCGGACCTCGTAATCAACTTTTATGAGTTGTTGACGGGCTTGACTTATCTTTTTTTCCGCCCTTCTGTACCGCAGATCAGTGTCGGCCATCAATATCTTTTCCTGCATCATGACTTTGAGTTTCCCCAAAAGAATCCCGTAAGCCTGCTGATGCTCCGTTTTTTTACGCGACTCACGTGTATCGGAGCTAAAGAGAAGCTGGCTCTCTCATTCCGTCCGATGGAAACGGACGAAGAAGCACATATACGTGTGGTACCGCCTTTGCTGCGGCGCGAAGTGCTTTGTTGTGAAGCTGCTTCCGGAGAGTATGTACACGGTTATATGGTTAATGCCGGATTTGGAGAAAGTATCTCCCAGTGGCATGAGCAGCACCCTGAAGTGCCTTTGCACTTCTTCTGGGACAAACCGGATGAACCGGAAGTATGCAGGATGGATGAAACATTGTCATTTCATCAGTTGGATGACGAAAAATTCCTTCGCTATATGTCGGGTTGCCGGGCGTATGCCACTACGGCAGGCTTTGAATCCGTTTGTGAGGCTATGTATCTGGGTAAGCCTTTGTTGATGGTACCGGCGCATATCGAACAGGATTGTAATGCTTATGATGCAGCACGCGGCGGAGCAGGTATTATTTCCGATAATTTTGAGGTAGACCGTTTGTTGGAGTTCGCCCGGAGTGAGTATCAACCCGAAGAGAACTTCCGTAGCTGGGTGCGCAGTTGTGAGTGGCGGTTGCTGAACTGTATAGAAACAGCGGAAGGAATAGGCTTTATAAATGAATATAAATTGATATATGAATAAGAAAATAGCCTCTGCTCCACATATAGATCGTGATTTAAGCTGGATGTATTTCAACCGCCGCATCTTGCAAGAAGCGATGAAACCGAACGTTCCTTTACTTGAGCGACTTTCCTTTCTTGGAATTTACTCGAATAATCTGGATGAATTTTTCCGTGTACGTATGGCAACCCTCAGTCGCATTGCCGAGTGTGAGGATAAAAGTCTTCGTTCGGAAAGCGAACACGCCAAGCAGCTTATCAAGCAAATCAACAAACTGAATAACAGGTATGCCAAAGAGTATGAACGGACTATTCATGAGGTGACCGACCGCTTGCGTGAAGAGAACATCTTTCTTCTAAAGGAAAATGAACTGGACGAAGAACAACAAGCTTTCGTCAGTGACTTCTTCCGCCGCCAGCTCAGTGGTTTTGTCAGTCCTGTTTGGCTTTCTGCTGTGAAACAACTGACGGAAGCAACGGATGAGAATATCTATCTTGCTGTAAAAATGCAAGTTTCCGAAGCTCGGAAGGCATCTGCTACGCGGAAGTTGCCGTCTCGTACCGATTATGCTCTGATAGAGCTTCCGGTTTCTGTTTGCGGACGTTTCATTCGTCTGCCCGATCGTGAAGAACGCAGTTATCTGATGTATCTGGATGATGTGATCCGTTTTTGCTTGCCGATGATTTTCTCCGGTATGGAATACGATTGCTTCGAGGCGTATGCTTTCAAGTTTACGAAAGATGCTGAAATGGAGATAGATAATGACCTGCGCAATGGCACGCTTCAGAAGATTTCGAAAGCGGTAAAGAGCCGTAAGAAAGGAGATGCCCTGCGGGTTATCTACGATGCGGAGATGCCAAAGGATTTACTAAAGAGGGTGATGAATCGCCTAAATCTGGATAAGTTGGATACTGTGCTTGGCGGAGGGCGCTATCATAATCATAAAGACCTGATGGCTTTTCCCGATTGCGGGCGTTGTGACTTGAAATATCCGCGCTGGCTTCCCATATTGAAGCCGGAGTTGCAAGAGAATGTGAGTCTGCTGCGTCTTATTCAGAAGCAGGACAGATATATCCATGTACCTTTTCATAGTTTTGATTACTATATTCGTGTGCTTCAGGAGGCGGCTCTAAGTAAAGATGTCAAGAGTATAAAAACGACTCTTTATCGTCTGGCTAAAGACTCTAAAGTGGTGAAAGCGCTGATTTGTGCTGCACGGAACGGTAAGAAGGTGACTGTAGTAATCGAACTCCTGGCACGTTTTGATGAAGCATCCAATATCGATTGGTCCAAAAAGATGCAGGATGCAGGCATTCATGTGATTTTTGGGGTGGAAGGGTTGAAAGTCCATTCCAAAATAACCCATATCGGAATGAAGACGGGAAGTGATATTGCTTGTATCAGTACAGGAAACTTCCATGAAGGAAATGCACGCATGTATACGGATTATATGCTGATGACGGCGTCCCGTTCCGTAGTACGTGAGGTAAATTCTGTGTTCACTTTTATAGAGAAGCCTTATTCGCCTGTTCATTTCAAAGAATTACTGGTATCTCCCAATGAAATGAAACTACGCTTTATTCGCCTGATTAATGATGAAATAAAGAACCGGCAATCAGGGCGTCCGGCGTATATTCGCGTGAAAGTGAACCATATAACGGATTCTGCTATTGTCAAGAAGCTATATGAAGCTTCGGCTGCCGGAGTACCTGTAGATATGTTGGTGCGTGGAAATTGTTCGCTGGTAACGGGGATTCCCGGAATAAGTGATACTATCCATATCAGTGGTATTATCGACCGGTATCTGGAACATTCGCGCATCTTCATCTTTGCTGCCGGTGGTGAGAATAAGACATTTATCGGTTCGGCGGACTGGATGCCCCGCAATCTTGATAATCGCATAGAAGTGATAGCTCCTGTCTACGATGCCCGGATCAAAGAAGACTTGTGGAAAGTCATAGACTTCGGCTTACGTGATACTTGCCAGGGAAGTGTTGTAGATGGAACAGGGGAGAATCGTCCCTGGATGGGAGAAGATGGAAGCGGTGTGCCATTCCGTTCACAAGAAGAATTATATAAATATTATCTTGTAGTAAACGAATTATAGTTTATCTGCATAATTTTAATAAATAGATATGCCAACTACTCATACTTGCTATGCCGCCATTGATATCGGTTCTAATGCCGTGCGGCTTTTAATTAAGAAAGTAAAAGAAGACGAGACTGTATTGAACAAGCGTCTCTCAAAAGTTTTGTTGCTTCGTGTGCCATTACGGCTTGGTTTCGATGTGTTTTCTTTAGGCGAAGTGTCCGAAACGAAGGCTGTAAAGTTACGCCGGTTAATGAAAGCTTTCCGCCAACTGATGAAGATTTATGATGTGACGAATTACCGTGCCTGTGCTACTTCGGCCATGCGGGATGCTCGTAATGGGAAATTCATTATCAAGAAGATATTGAAAGATACTGGTATCTCTATTGAAGTCATTGATGGTCAGGAAGAAGCTAGAATGATCTACAACAACCATATCGAGTGTATGGCCGACCGTACAGGTAATTATATCTATGTAGATGTCGGTGGTGGCAGTACTGAAATCAACCTGCTGGTTGACGGAGAACTGCAACATTCCCTGTCTTACAACATCGGTACGGTACGTATGCTTAGTGGTGCGGTCCGTGAAGAAGTGTGGGGACAAATGCATGATGATCTGGAGCGATTGACTGAAGGCTTGGGAGAGGTGAATATCATCGGTTCCGGTGGCAATATCAATAAGCTCTATCGATTGGCGGAGAAGAAAGATAAGAAGAAGCTGCGTTTACCCGTCACTTCATTGCAAACTCTGTATGATAAACTGGTGCCTTTGACACCTGAACAGCGTATGGATACATTTAGTTTGAAAGCTGACCGTGCAGATGTTATAGTTCCTGCTGCCGAAATCTTTCTGACTATTGCCAAGGTGGTACGTTCCGAATATATACATGTTCCGGTGATTGGATTGGCGGATGGTATTATAGATAGCCTGTATGAAAATAAAGAAGGGGAAAATTAACTTCCCCCTCTCTTTTCTTTTGCTTTTGCTGCCGTCTGGGTAGCAGTGGTTTCTGTTTCTTCTGTTTGCTCTTCGGTGTTTTTTTCCGCTTCCTTTTGTTCCATTTCCCGTCTTAGTCGTTTCAACCTCCACTTATTCCAGAACATTAGTTCTTTCCATCGGTTGAAGTCCTTCTTGAAAATGATACCGATGCCTTGCGTTGTCAGATTGGTTCTTGTATAATAGCGGTCGTTCGTCTCATTATACGCTTTCAGGCGAATATCTCCGCTACGGTTCACAAGCCATTCTGCTTCAAAGTCACCTACAAAGTTTGTATTTGCCATCGGATTGTCTCGGTATCCGAAGTTACCGTTGATAAGTAGACGGTTGTTTAGTAATTGTCCCGATAGCATTCCTTCAAACTCCATATCCGTCCAGCCTTTTTCTCCGGTGCTGAGATTGGTACCAATGTTCCAGTTGTTACTATTAATAATGTTGGAAAGTGCATTGTTTAGTTGTCCTGAAAGGGTGGATGAAAGCACAGAAGTCATCATATTCGAGTTTTGTGTGGCATCTACATTCTCGGGTGTATAGAATTTGCCGATACCTAACAGATAGAGGATCTGCATATTCATTTGTTCGTCCGTTGAAATGTAGTTACGGATAAGGGCTTGCACTTCATCCCGTTCATTAGGCACTTCCAGACTTAATTTGATGTCCGGAGAAGTTAGTTGCCCCGTCAGGTTCATGATACAGTTTACACGGATACTCGTTGGAATTCCGTAGTTGCTTACATTCGGCACCAAGTCATTCAAGGATGCGGAATTCACCATATAACTTGCTTGGATATCCATGGTGGCATCCAACGGAGGACCGTTGAAACTGATAGTGCTTCCATCTTTGATGGTAAAGTCCTTGCGTATTACCTCTTGCAGGCTGAATTTATAAACTCCCTGGCTGATACGATAATTACCGAACATCTTCACATCGTCAGCCTTGTTATAAAATTCCGTACGGATATTTCCGGATCCTCGTCCACTGATGTAATCACCGGCGATGGGGTCCATCACTATCTTCATGCTTGCATCCGGTGTAGCTTCTACGAGCAGGTTCAGGCGGATATCCGTGTCACTTTCTTCCTCCTGCTGTATCTCTTGTTGCGCCAGTTCATAGTCGGAAATCAGATTGATAGAATCCAGCACAGCCCGGCGCGGTGTCTTATCCACGAATTTGATGAATTGGTTGCTGGCGGCTGAAGATACATTATCCTTTATATATACGAAGTTGGTATTCCGGTTGGTCGTCATGGCTACATCGATATTGACTCCATCCCTTGCGTTACCTGCTATCAGGGCATTCCCCGTTCCGTATACCGTTCCATAAAAAGGAAAATCCAGTGACTCCTTCGTATTCATTACCAGCATGTTGTTCACTCCAAACTGGAAACGGTATTCCAGGTTCTTGAAATGCTCATAATGCAGATAACCGTCTACATGCCCTTGATTGCCTTGTGTATCGAATATCCGGTTATCTTGGAAAGTCAGTCCATTCGGTTCTATGCGAATACTGTCTTTTATAAAGAAAGTGGTATTCAGTACGTCTACCTTCATGGAGGCATTGCCAAGTACGCGCCCTTCCATGGTGAGCCCTTTGAATTTGCCATAGAAATGTACGTGACCGCTGGCACGTCCGTTAAATTCAGGTGTGATACTACTCATGTAGTGTTCTATGAATTTCAGATTGGTGTTGTCAGCTTCAATCTGTAAGTCAAGCGCACTTTTAGGTTTTATGGGATATATGTAGCCATATACATGACTTTTAGCTGTATCTTTTTCATGGATATGGGCATCGAGATAGATACCTTCTACTTCCTGATGCCATTCTCCGTGAATGTTGGCATCGCCCAATAAACCGTCATTTAGTCCAAGGTCCCGGATGAAAAGGTCAGTATACATAACAGGCTTCTCCAATACTCCGCTGGCATAGGCAGGACCAGTAGCTTCTCCTTTAAAATTAACTCCAAGGTCGGCAATATCAAATACGTAGCCTATATTGATATCTTTTAAATCCAGGCGTACCGTATCCTGAGGTTGTTTTGAGATAGTTCCGTTGATGCGCAGGTATCGGTCTTTATGGCTGAAATAAAAGTCGTCTATATATATCTTTCCGGAGTCGATTACCACTTTTGACGGATGTATTTCCCATAAAGTGTCATTCAGGATAATATCCGTTTTTTGAACATCGACGACGGTTTTCAAAGCCGGAATACTCTTGTTTGAGCGGGAACGCTTTTTGTTCTGATCCTCAGCTTGTGTGCGGATGAAATGTGTAGCAGCAGCTAATTTGCCACTATATGTGACAGCGCTACTGTTTCCCCAATTCAGAGAGGTCTGAATAAGGTCATCTTTGGCTTGTGCGTCTAACGATACGTTGATGGAACCTTCCGGTTTGCGATTACTGAATCGTACACGTGCATGAAATTTATCACCGGGATTCTCACACAAGATCATACCCGATTCAAGGAACTTGTCTCCATAGCGCAGACGCGGGAAATATCCTTCTACTCGCAGGCGCTGTGCTTTGTCATTAAAGTATCCTTTTAGGGTAGAATGTGTATAGACCTTAACCGGAATATTAAAGATGGTGGAGAATAAATCCGTATTAAAGATATTTATGTCGAAATGGAAGTTGTTCTCACTTTCTATGTTTTTTTTGTCCGGCAATATTAGAGCAGGAATATATCTTCGCATGATGTTCAGTACACTGGCGGGTAGTGTGCGATAGGAATAATCTCCTTCAATACTTGCATTCAGGAAATTAGAGGCTATTTTTAATTGTTTATGCGATTCGTCTTCCCGAGTGGCGGTTATTTTTAAGTTGTCCAGAAAATAGTTTCTATCGGGTGCTGTGAATTGCAGGCTGTCAATATTGATCTCTCCATTCATTTCATCGATGGAACCACCGGTGAAATCAGCCGTTAACTGAATAGAAACTGTCGTATCTTCATATTTAGGTGTCAGGTGAAGCTCGTGGGGGCGTACATTACGGATATCGGCATGGAAATTAAAAGTCGGTACACGACTGGCTGTATTAATGCTACCATTTAGCAGAACAGAACCGTTTTCGTCATCCAATGCTATCTTTCCGTTGAAACCGCCTTGTTTATATTCTCCGTCGAGTGTGATGTTCTCATAGTTATAATCGCTATAGTCGATGGAAGCGATTAATCCCTTCATTACTATGGAAGGATATTGCTTTTCGTAGTGATTGCCTTCGACCTTGAGATTGAATGTGACCTTTCCTAACTGGTCGTTTGCCAGCATATTGCCTAGCTCAAACTCTTCAGTCTTTACTGCACCCGAATAAGAAAAATAACCTTTTTCTTTATTTGAACTTAATTTTAAGTCGGTCTTGATAGAACCTATATCGGTACGCACCAGGCCATAAGTTACAATATCTGTGAAATATCCCGAGACTTCCCCATTAAACGAAATGGTGCCTAAGCGTTGCAGTACCGGAGGAACACCTTCGTAGTTTTTACTTAAATTGCGAACGAAAAATGCAATGCCTTCCGGATCAGCATATAAACTGGAAAGGTTGCCGAATACGAATGCATCCTGAGGATGCGACAGGTCTTGTAAGGAAACATCTCCCCTTAAATGAAAATGCTGGTTTCCTGTAATTGACAGATGAGGACAATTCAACTGATTGATAGTACCGTTAGCTTCCAAAGCCACTTGCAAATTTTCCTTGAAAGGGGAAAAGGCCGGAACAAAGGGGGCGAGGTCACAAAGAGTAATGTCCGAAGGAAATATCCGCAAGGAAAAGCGTACATCATTGGTAAAGTTTCTAAAAGCTCCCAAGCTGTCATATTCCATATGGATGGTATCCATTGCAAGCGAAGTATTCGGCAAATCAATCGCGAAGTTCTCAATACTCATCTTTTGATTGTTTGCTACAATCTTGAAACTTAGTTTTTTTAACTCAAAACCGGAATTTTCTTCTTCAATGCTTAGGCGCTTCACAGCTGCATTGACAGAGTCATTTTGGAGCGCTTTCAACGAGATATTGGCGATGATGTTTCGTAGCTGTATATGTTGTGCATTGAATTTTCCGGGTGTCTCTTCTGCCGACAATACGTTATAAGACATCTTACCGCGTCGTATCAGCAACGAGTTGATACGTATGTCCAGATTACTTTCCTTTTTGATGGTATCTTTAGAGGCAAATGCATTGAGTACGAACTGGAAGTTAGGAATGTCTTCTGGTGTCTTTTTTTCCAGGTTGATGTTGAAGCCGAATAACTGTACGTTACTGATCGATACTTTGCCCTTGAACAAGGGAAGTATATCGAATTTTGCAGAAAGGCGGGATACTTTTAGCATTTCCTTGTCTGACTGGTCGTTTAACAATAAGTCGTCAATAATAATGCGGTTCAGTAGTCCCATATTGATCCGCCCAATGGTTAGTTGTGTACCCAGTACATTAGCCAGTTCGTTCGCAACGAGCACAGATATTTGTCGCTGAACGTAAGGAATGTTCAACAATAATATAGTCCCGATATACACACTAAGTATAATACCGAGCACCCAGCGAACTGTCTTCTTTAACTTTCTGATAGGCGGTTTGTTTGAATTAGCCAACAAAAATATGAAATAATACGTTATCAATCCTACTTTTATCACTACTTTTGCAGCGTTTAAACGTAAATAACGATATGAGTACAATAATTTTAGGAATAGAAAGCTCTTGTGACGACACCTCTGCTGCCGTCATCAAAGATGGGTATCTGTTATCGAATGTCGTTTCCAGTCAGGCGGTGCATGAGGCCTATGGCGGTGTGGTTCCCGAATTAGCTTCACGTGCACATCAGCAAAACATCGTTCCAGTGGTTCATGAAGCATTAAAACGTGCCGGAGTAACTAAAGAAGAATTGAGTGCGGTGGCGTTTACAAGAGGACCGGGGTTGATGGGTTCTTTGTTGGTGGGTGTGTCGTTTGCCAAAGGTTTTGCCCGTTCCTTAGGTGTTCCAATGATTGATGTTAATCACTTGACTGGACATGTGTTAGCTCATTTTATTAAAGCAGAAGGTGAGGATACTATTCAACCTGAATTTCCTTTCCTTTGCTTGCTTGTATCAGGGGGAAATTCACAGATTATCCTGGTAAAGGCATACAATGACATGGAGATTTTGGGCCAGACAATTGATGATGCTGCAGGGGAAGCTATTGATAAATGTTCGAAAGTGATGGGGCTGGGATATCCCGGTGGTCCGATTATTGATAAACTGGCTCGCCAGGGCAATCTGAAGGCTTTTACTTTCAGTAAACCTCATATTCCCGGATTAGATTATAGTTTCAGTGGTTTGAAAACCTCATTTTTGTATTCTTTGCGTGATTGGATGAAGGAAGATCCTGATTTCATCGAACATCATAAGGTTGATCTGGCTGCTTCACTTGAAGCTACTGTTGTAGATATTCTGATGGACAAACTTCGTAAGGCTGCAAAGGAATATAAGATTAAGCAAGTAGCCGTGGCTGGTGGGGTTTCTGCTAATAACGGCCTGCGTAATGCTTTCCGTGAACATGCTGAAAAGTATGGATGGAGGATATTTATCCCTAAATTCAGCTATACAACGGATAATGCTGCCATGATTGCCATTACTGGTTATTTTAAATATCAGGATAAGGATTTCTGTTCGATAGATGCGCCGGCTTATTCGCGTGTCACATTGAAGTGAAAGGAGTTTTAGAACATTTCTTTGTCCGCACCGCACCCGGTCCGTGTCTGGGCCGTACCTGCTCCGTATCTGCTCCAAAGCTATAGATACGGAGCAAATACGGTCCGGACACGGTTCGGGTAATATCAGTAGGAAAAATAGAACAAAAATATAAATTATATATAATAAGGTATATGAAACTGGAAGAAGAAGTCGGTGAATTACTAAAATCGAAGAATTTATCCCTTTCCACCGCAGAAAGTTGTACAGGAGGAGGTGTTGCTGCTTTAGTGACTTCTGTTCCGGGAAGTTCGGAATACTTCAATGGGGGAATTGTGGCTTATTCCAATGAGGTAAAGATATCTCTGCTTCATGTTTCTGCTGAAACATTGGAAAGGTATGGAGCCGTCAGTCAGGAAACAGTGATTGAAATGGTGAAAGGTGCGATGAAAGCATTGAAAACGGATTGTGCTGTTGCCACATCCGGGATTGCCGGTCCGGGAGGAGGTACATCCGAAAAACCTGTCGGAACAGTGTGGATTGCGGCTGCCTATAAAAATGAAATTGTAACTTTCAAACAAGAGGGGGATGACGGAAGAACCAGGAATGTGCAAAATGCTATTCAGAATGCTTTAAAGATGCTCCGTACATGCTTAAAATGAAGAAAAAATGCTATCAGACAGTGAATTATTTTATGAAAAACTTGTTTGGTATCGATAAAAGTACTTACTTTGCGCTCTGTTTGAAATAAGTATAGATAAAAACTATAAAAATAAGATAGAAATGTCGAAGATTTGTCAAATTACCGGAAAGAAAGCCATGATTGGCAACAATGTTTCACACTCAAAGAGAAGAACTAAGAGAACCTTTGATTTGAACTTGTTTAACAAAAAGTTCTACTATGTAGAGCAAGATTGCTGGATCAGCCTTAGCATTTGTGCTAACGGTCTGCGTATTATTAATAAGAAAGGACTGGACGCTGCTTTGAACGATGCAGTAGCAAAAGGTTATTGTGATTGGAAAAGCATTAAAGTAATTGGCTAAAAGTAGAGGAGAATACTGATTATGGCAAAGAAAGCAAAAGGTAACAGAGTACAGGTGATTCTGGAATGCACAGAACACAAAGATAGTGGTATGCCGGGAACTTCTCGTTATATCACTACAAAAAACAGAAAGAATACAACTGAAAGATTGGAATTGAAGAAATACAACCCGATCCTGAAGAGAGTAACAGTACATAAAGAAATTAAATAATAAGGTATAACCCATGGCAAAGAAAACTGTAGCAAGTTTGCACGAAGGTTCTAAAGAAGGTCGTGCTTATACAAAGGTTATCAAGATGGTTAAGTCACCCAAAACTGGTGCTTACACTTTTGATGAACAGATGGTATTGAACGAAAAAGTGCAAGACTTTTTCAAGAAATAAGATAGTCTGTCGAAAGACGTTTGAATATAGAATCCTCTTATCGTATTCCGATAAGGGGATTTTTTTTGTACTTTATCCCTGTACTTTCATTACTTTGTTATATCTTTGTGGCATAATGTATTGTATTAATAGATAGAGTATGGGATTTTTTAGTTTTTTCTCAAAAGATAAAAAGGAAACATTAGATAAAGGATTATCTAAGACAAAGGAAAGTGTGTTCGGAAAAATTGCCCGTGTTGTGGCAGGAAAGTCGAAAGTGGATGATGAAGTGCTTGATAATCTGGAAGAGGTGTTGATAACATCGGATGTAGGTGTGGAAACGACATTGAATATTATTCAACGTATAGAGAAACGCGCTGCGTCAGAGAAATATATGAATGCGCAAGAATTGAACACCATTTTGCGCGATGAAATCGCTGCCTTATTGACGGAAAATAATTCAGATGATGTGGATGACTTTGAAGCTCCGATTGAGAAGAAACCTTACGTTATTATGGTAGTGGGAGTGAATGGAGTCGGTAAAACGACTACTATTGGTAAATTGGCTTATCAATTTAAAAAAGCTGGTAAAAGTGTTTATCTGGGTGCTGCGGATACTTTCCGTGCGGCAGCTGTCGAACAATTGGATATTTGGGGGAGTCGGGTAGGAGTACCTGTAATCAAACAAAAAATGGGCGCTGATCCAGCTTCTGTGGCTTATGATACTTTGAATTCTGCTGTTGCTAATAATGCCGATGTGGTAATCATTGATACTGCCGGACGTCTTCATAATAAAGTTGGCTTGATGAACGAGTTGACTAAGATTAAGAATGTAATGAAGAAAGTGGTTCCTGATGCTCCTAATGAGGTTTTGTTGGTTTTGGACGGTTCCACCGGGCAAAATGCATTTGAGCAGGCTAAACAGTTCACATTGGCTACGGAAGTGACTGTGATGGCTATTACTAAATTAGATGGCACTGCGAAAGGGGGAGTTGTTATTGGCATTTCCGATCAGTTCAAAATACCGGTAAAATACATTGGTCTGGGTGAAGGTATGGAAGATCTGCAGGTGTTCCGTAAGAAAGAATTTGTTGATTCGTTGTTTGGAGAGAATGCATGAAGCGGAAAACCATTGATATTATAACGTTAGGATGTTCTAAAAACCTAGTGGACTCGGAGCATTTGATGCGGCAATTAGAAGAAGCTGGATATCATGTGACTCATGATACGGAAAAGCCTGAGGGAGAAATTGCAGTGATCAATACTTGTGGTTTCATCGGTGATGCAAAGGAAGAGTCCATCAATATGATTTTGGAATTTGCACAGGCAAAGGAAGAAGGGGATTTAGAAAAATTATATGTAATGGGATGTCTTTCGGAGCGTTATCTGAAAGAATTAGCTATCGAAATTCCACAAGTAGATAAATTTTATGGTAAATTTAACTGGGTGGAGTTGTTGCAGGATCTTGGTAAGGCATATCACGAAGAGCTTCATATAGAACGTACACTTACCACTCCTAGGCACTACGCATATCTGAAAATATCAGAAGGTTGTGATCGGAAGTGTTCGTATTGTGCTATTCCTATTATTACAGGAAAACATGTCTCACGTCCGATGGAAGAGATCTTGGATGAAGTTCGTTATTTGGTAAGTAAGGGAGTGAAAGAGTTTCAGGTTATTGCTCAGGAATTGACATATTATGGAGTGGATTTATATAAGAAGCAAATGCTCCCCGAATTAATAGAACGTATTTCTGAAGTCCCTGGTGTGGAGTGGATTCGGCTGCATTATGCTTATCCGGCACATTTTCCTATGGATTTATTCCGAGTCATGCGTGAGCGTCCTAATGTGTGCAGGTATATGGATATCGCTCTTCAGCATATCAGTAATCCGATGCTGGAGAAGATGCGGCGACATGTGACTCAGGAAGAAACCTATCATCTGATAGAGCAATTCCGCAAAGAAGTACCGGGTATTCATCTGCGCACTACTTTGATGGTAGGACATCCGGGAGAAACGGAAACTGATTTTGAGGAATTAAAAGAGTTTATTCGTAAGGCTCGTTTCGATAGAATGGGGGCTTTTACTTATTCCGAAGAAGAAGGTACTTATGCTGCTGCACACTATGAGGATGAAATTCCTCAGGAAGTGAAACAAGCACGCCTGGATGAGTTGATGTCAATTCAGCAAGGGATTTCGGCAGAACAGAGTGCAGCAAAGGTCGGTCAATGCCTTAAAGTAATTATCGATCGTTTGGAAGGAGATTATTATATTGGCCGTACGGAATTTGACTCCCCAGAAGTAGATCCGGAAGTTCTGATAGAACAGGGTAAACAGAAATTGCTTATTGGTAACTTTTACCAGGTAGAGATTATAAATTCCGATGATTTCGATCTTTTTGGGCGAGTTATTTAAATAATTTTCCTGAAGAATTTGTGTATGTGCGGAAGTTTTGCTAATATAGCACCGAACTTTATAAAAATAGCTGGATTTTGAATAATAAAGAATTTACTTCAGAATTGTCACGAAGATTGGGATATACCATAAAGGACACATCCGAACTGATTGCATCTTTGCTGTCGGATATGACGCAACAGTTGCAAGAAGGAAATGCCATTTCTGTACAAAGTTTCGGTACGTTCGAGGTAAAGAAGAAAGCGGAGCGTATCACTATCAATCCTACAACCAAATTACGCATGTTGGTTCCACCTAAATTAGTATTAACATACAGACCCAGCACGGCTCTGAAAGATAAGTTTAAGTAATCCTCTTTTACTCAAGTAATCTTCCATAAATATGAATGAGAAGCTGAATATACAGAATTTAATAGAATTGCTCGCAGAAAAACATGGCATGGATAAGGCGGATGCCGAGAGCTTCGTAAAAGAGTTTTTTCAGTTGATTGAAGAGTCGCTGGAGAATGATAAGTATGTAAAGATTAGAGGCTTGGGCACATTTAAACTGATTGATGTAGAGAGTCGTGAGAGCGTAAATATAAATACAGGGGAACGATTTGAAATACAGGGGCATACAAAAGTTTCATTTGCTCCGGAACCTGCCTTGAAGGACTTGATAAACAAGCCTTTTTCTCACTTTGAGACTGTGGTATTGAATGATGAAACCGTGTTAGAAGATACACCGGTGGAGGATAATTCCGAAGAGGAGGAAAAAGAAGAGGTGCTTGTGGAATCAGAAAAGTCTGTCGTTAATACAGAAGTGGCAGATGTTGTTTCAGAGGAAACTATAGAGACTGTAGAAGAATCAATAGAAGTATCAGCTGAAACTGTAGAGGAGTCTGTGGAAGTGGTAGAAGTACCAACTGAGATCATTGAGGAAACTGCTGAAATTGTTAAAGAAGAATCTGTAGTAGTAGCTGAGGAACATATTCAGGTAGTTGAAGAAGTAATAGAAACTACAGAACAACTTGTTCAGGATGAAGAAATTCAGGTTGATCAGGCGGAACCTGTCATTCAGATTGAAGAGTCAGAACAGTTTGTAGAGGCACCTGTCGTTCTATCTGGAGAAGTAAAACAGTCTGTAACAGAGGCAGCTACTCCGGTGAATGAGTGCGTAGAAGAATCTCTGACAGAACAAAAGAATCAAGAAGATTTGGTGCCTACTTATGAAGTTCCTGAACCTCCATCACCTCCTGTGAATAGAGCAGATAGTTCTACGATGAAGTTTTTCATTGGAATCGTAATACTTGTTGTATTATTATGTGTAGGTGCTGTTACTTTTATGTATTATCCGGATTTATTTGACAGAATATCTCCACCGCCAACAGAGAAAGTTGCTGATGAAAAGATAGAGAAACCAGCCGTTCCGGTCGCTCTGACGGATAGTATTGTTCGAAAAGATACCACAACTGTGGTTGCGAAGAAAGATACTGTGGCAGAAGTTGTTACTCCTAAAGTTGTTGAAGAGCCGAAGCCGGTTGCAAAGCAGGAGACTCCTGCTGCTGCTCCTAAAAAAGAGACAAAGAAAGCTGCTGCAACTCCTTTTGAGCCAGACTCTGTAAATTATAAGATTGTAGGTACGAAAGCTACTCATACTATCCAGGAAGGAGAAACTCTGACAAAGGTTGCACTTCGCTTTTACGGGACTAAGGCCCTGTGGCCCTATATTGTGAAGTATAATTCGGGTGTTATAAAGAATCCCGATCATGTGCCGTATGGTACTGTAATCAAGATACCGGAGCTCGAAAAGAAATAAAAGAAAATATTGCACCCCTGCAAGTTGATAATACTTCACTTGCAGGGGTGATTTGCTATTTATTCCTGTCTGCGAATTTGAAATTCTTTTCAGAAACTATTGTTAACTACTAAACTCTATGAAAGTAGTTTAATCTAATTGTTTTTTAATAAAAATTAGTTGGTATGGTTAATTTATTCCTGTACTTTTGGGAGCGAAAAAAATAATTACCAGTAGCATACTGGAGAAATCAATGGAATTTAAACAATAAAAATAATAGTATTTATGGCTGAAACAATTGATATCCGCGAACTGAACGAGCGGATTGAAAGACAAAGTTCTTTTGTTACCAACCTTACTGCTGGTATGGACCAGATCATCGTAGGACAAAAACATCTGGTAGAGTCATTGTTAATCGGTTTGCTGTCTGATGGACACGTATTATTAGAAGGTGTGCCCGGTTTGGCAAAGACATTGGCGATTAAGACGCTTGCCTCATTGATCGATGCACAATACAGTCGTGTACAGTTTACTCCCGATTTGCTGCCTGCTGACGTTATCGGTACAATGGTTTACAGTCAGAAAGACGAAACGTTCCAAGTAAAGAAAGGACCTGTTTTTGCCAACTTCGTTTTGGCAGATGAAATTAACCGTGCTCCGGCCAAGGTACAGAGTGCTTTGCTGGAAGCGATGCAGGAACGTCAGGTAACTATTGGTACGGAAACTTTCCCGTTGCCCGAACCTTTCCTTGTACTTGCTACACAGAATCCTATTGAGCAGGAAGGTACTTATCCGCTGCCTGAAGCCCAGGTGGACCGTTTCATGCTGAAAGTGGTTATCGACTATCCGAAGATGGAAGAAGAAAAAATGATTATCCGCCAGAATATCAATGGCGATAAATTCAATGTGAAGCCTATTCTGAAAGCTCAGGAGATTATTGAAGCACGTAAAGTTGTTCGTCAGGTATATCTGGATGAGAAGATTGAACGCTATATTGTTGATATTGTATTTGCTACCCGTTATCCGGAGAAATATGATCTGAAGGAACTGAAAGATATGATTGGTTTCGGTGGTTCTCCCCGTGCCTCTATCAATTTGGCATTGGCTGCCCGTACTTATGCTTTCATCAAACGCCGTGGTTATGTGATTCCTGAAGATGTTCGTGCTGTGGCTCATGACGTATTGCGTCATCGTATCGGATTGACTTATGAAGCAGAGGCCAGCAACCTGACTTCTGACGAGATCATCAGCAAAATACTGAATAAGGTTGAAGTACCTTAATTAAGTAAGCATTTTTAAAAAGGTCTTCCGAGACCTGTTAATAAATGGTGTGAACGTTTTTAAAGAATCTTGCCAACGTTTTTAAAGAACGTTGCCGGTATTTATTAACGGAATTATTTAACGATATAGATGGAAACAAGTGAACTGTTAAAAAAAGTCCGTCAGATTGAAATCAAGACGCGCGGATTATCCAACAATATCTTTGCCGGCCAGTATCATTCGGCCTTCAAGGGTAGGGGGATGGCATTTTCCGAGGTGCGCGAATATCAGTTTGGCGATGACATACGCGACATTGACTGGAACGTGACCGCTCGCTTCAATAAGCCTTATGTGAAGGTGTTCGAAGAAGAGCGCGAGCTGACCGTTATGTTGCTGGTGGATGTTTCCGGTAGTTTGGAATTCGGTACGGTGAAGCAGATGAAAAAGGATATGGTGACGGAAATAGCTGCAACGTTGGCTTTTTCGGCTATACAAAACAACGATAAAATCGGGGTTATCTTTTTCTCTGACCGGATAGAGAAATTCATTCCGCCTAAGAAAGGGCGTAAGCATATCTTATATATTATTCGCGAACTGATTGACTTTAAAGCGGAGAGTCGGAGGACTGACATCCGGCTCGGACTGGAATATCTGACAAACGTAATGAAGCGTCGTTGTACAGCCTTCCTGTTATCCGATTTCATTGATCAGGGGAATTTTAAGAATGCAATGACTATCGCCAACCGGAAACATGATATGGTGGCTATCCAGGTGTATGACCGCAGGGTAGAGGAACTGCCGGCTATCGGTTTGATGAAAATAAAGGATGCTGAGACCGGACATGAGCAGTGGATTGATACTTCGTCGCGTGCTGTTCGTCGTGCTCATCACGACTGGTGGGTGAATAAACAGGTGGAACTGAACGAAACATTCACTAAGAGCAATGTCGATAATGTGTCGGTACGCACCGATCAGGACTATGTCAAAGCATTGATGAATCTGTTTGCGAAACGAAATTAATCGGAAAAATGAAAAGATATCTATTTCTGATAACCCTATTGGGGATGTTGACTGGCAAGGCAGTGGCTCAGTCGGTAACAGTGGATGCTACCATTGACTCTCTGCAAATTTATATCGGTGACCAGGCGAAGATTAAACTTCAGGTAGCCTTGGATGCCGATAAACGGGCTATTTTCCCTGTTTATACGGATACACTGGTAAGCGGTGTGGAGATTATAGATGTTGCAAAGCCGGATACGCAGTATATAAATGATGATAAACGAATGCTGATTACGCAGGAGTATACTGTTACATCATTTGACTCGGCATTGTATTATCTGCCACCGATGGAAGTATTGGTGGATAATAAGGCATATCGTTCGAAGGCATTAGCACTGAAGGTATATTCGATGAATGTGCCATTGGATCCAGAGAATCCGGAACAGTTTTTTGGTCCGAAGACAGTAATGCAACCTCCTTTTGTGTGGGAAGATTGGTATGGGATTATCACCTGTGGCATATTGCTTATTCCGATTGCATTATTACTTATCTATCTGATCATGCGTATCTGTGACAATAAACCTATTATCCGTAAGGTAAAGGTTGAACCGAAGTTACCTCCGCATCAGATGGCGATGAAAGAAATAGAGCGTATCAAAGGGGAAAAAGTATGGCAAAAGGGACAGCCGAAGGAGTATTACACGGAATTGACAGATACTTTGCGTACGTATATTAAAGAGCGTTTTGGTTTCAATGCTTTGGAAATGACCTCTTCGGAGATTATAGAAAAGCTGCTTGAAATGCAAGATAAAGAAGCTATTACAGATTTACGTTCTCTTTTTGAGACTGCCGATTTGGTGAAGTTCGCTAAACATAATCCGTTGATGAACGAAAATGATGCGAATCTGATCAATGCCATCGAATTTATCAATGAAACCAAGGAGAAAGAAGTGGAGAATGCAAAACCGCAACCCACTGAAATTACTATCATTGAGAAACGCTCATTGCGTACTAAAATATTGCTGGGCATAGGCATCGTAGTATTGTCAGTTGCCTTGATTGGTTCGTTCGTTTATATTGGAATGCAGTTATACAATTATTTTGCATGATAGCAAAATTTAAGGGTAACTCCAATCTTAAATTGTAAATTGTTAAATAGTAAATACAATGGTTTTTGCCAATATTGAATATTTGTTTTTGCTGCTGTTGCTTATACCTTATATAGTATGGTATATTATGAAGCGGAGGAATAATGAAGCTACACTTCAGATTTCGGATGCTCGTGTATATGCTCATACGCCGAAGAGTTATAAGAACTATTTGTTGCATGTGCCTTTTATGTTACGGATTATTGCTTTGGCATTGATTATCGTAGTGTTGGCGCGTCCTCAAACTACTAATAGCTGGCAAAACAGTGAAATTGAAGGTATAGATATTATGATGGCCATCGACGTATCTACCAGTATGCTGGCAGAGGATTTGAAACCGAATCGTCTGGAAGCTGCTAAAGATGTGGCTGCAGAGTTTATCAATGGTCGGCCCAATGATAATATCGGTATAACTTTATTTGCCGGTGAAAGTTTTACGCAATGTCCGTTGACGGTGGATCATGCAGTGCTTCTGAATCTGTTTCAAGGCATTAAGTGTGGTATTATTGAAGATGGAACAGCAGTCGGTATGGGTATTGCTAATGCTGTTACCCGCCTGAAAGATAGTAAAGCGAAGTCTAAAGTAATCATTCTGTTGACGGATGGTACAAATAATAAAGGAGATATATCTCCGCTGACTGCGGCAGAAATAGCTAAGAGTTTTGGTATCCGGGTTTATACAATTGGTGTAGGTACGAACGGAATGGCTCCGTATCCTTATCCGGTGGGTAACACTGTGCAGTATGTCAATATGCCGGTGGAGATTGATGAAAAGACACTGACGCAGATTGCGGCTACCACAGAAGGTAATTATTTCCGTGCCACCAGTAATTCTAAGCTGAAAGAGGTATATGAGGAGATCGATAAGCTGGAGAAAACCAAGTTGAATGTGAAGGAATACAGCAAGCGCCAGGAAGAATACCGTTGGTTTGCTTTGGCGGCATTCTTGTGCGTGTTACTTGAAGTATTGCTTCGTAATTCTATCTTGAAGAAGATACCTTAAAACAATGCATTAATTGTAAATTACTAAATTGTACATAGAAAGATGTTTCGATTTGAAGAACCTACATATTTATACCTGTTGCTCCTGTTGCCTTTCTTGGCGGCTTTCTACCTGTACTCCAATTATCGGAGACGGAAAGCGATCCGCAAGTTTGGCGATCCGGTGCTAATGGCACAGTTGATGCCGGATGTATCTAAATATCGTCCGGATGTGAAGTTTTGGCTGGTGTTTGCTGCAATCGGGCTGTTTGCTGTATTGCTGGCACGTCCGCAGTTTGGCTCTAAGTTGGAGACTGTGAAACGTCAGGGAGTAGAGGTAATGATTGCGTTGGATATTTCTAACTCTATGTTGGCACAAGATGTACAACCCAGTCGTCTGGAGAAAGCCAAGAGACTGGTAGCACAATTGGTTGACAAGATGGAGAATGATAAGGTAGGTATGATTGTGTTTGCCGGTGATGCCTTTACACAGTTGCCTATTACAAGCGATTATATTTCTGCCAAGATGTTTTTGGAATCTATTAATCCATCGTTGATATCCAAGCAGGGTACGGCTATCGGTGCAGCTATTAATCTGGCTACCCGCAGTTTTACACCCCAGGAAGGAGTAGGGAGTGCCGTCATCGTTATTACTGACGGTGAAAACCATGAAGGCGGAGCTGTGGAAGCTGCCAAGGCTGCTGCAGAAAAAGGTATTCAAGTCAGTGTTCTGGGTGTGGGTATGCCTGATGGTGCACCTATCCCCGTAGAAGGAACCAATGACTTCCGCCGTGACCGTGATGGAAACGTGGTTGTAACCCGCTTGAATGAGCAGATGTGTCAGGAAATAGCTCAGGCAGGAGATGGGATTTATGTGCGTGTAGACAACTCAAATGCTGCACAAAAAGTGATTGCTCAGGAGATTAATAAAATGGCGAAAGCGGATGTGGAAACACAGGTTTATACAGAGTTCAACGAACAATTCCAGGCTGTTGCATGGATTATATTGTTACTGTTGTTGGCTGAAATGCTGATTTTGGAACGTAAAAACCCGTTATTCCGTAATATCCATCTGTTTAAAAAGGAAGAAAGGTATGATGATGAGAAATAGAACTATCGGAATTATCTTGCTGCTACTGACGGCTATTTCAGTTTCTGCACAGAAAGCGGAACGCGACTATATTCGTAAGGGAAACCGTGCTTATAAAGATAGTACGTATGTAAATGCTGAAGTGAATTATCGGAAGGCTATTGATGTGAATCCGAAGTCAGCGATATCCATGTATAATCTGGGTAATACACTTATGCAACAGAATAAGTTGCAGGAGGCTATGGAGCAGTTTGTTGCTGCCACTAAAATGGAGAAAGATAAGGGTAATCTTGCTCAAATCTATCATAATATGGGAGTAATATTCCACTCCGGTAAGGATTATGCCAAAGCTGTGGAAGCATACAAAGAGTCACTACGTAATAATCCGAAAGATAACGAGACGCGTTATAACTTGGCTTTGGCTCAGAAAATGCTGAAAGATCAGGAACAGAATCAGCAGAATCAAGACCAGAACCAAGATCAGAATCAAGACAAAAAGGAGCAGGAAAAAGAACAAGATAAAGACAAACAAGACCAAAATCAACAAGATCAGCAGAACCAGGATCAACAGCAGCAACCTCCTCAGCCACAAGAAAATCAGATGTCAAAGGAAAATGCTGAACAGCTTTTGAAGTCGGTGATGCAGGATGAGAAAGATGTACAGGATAAGGTGAAGAAACAGCAAGTTATCCAGGGTGGTCGTTTGGAAAAGGATTGGTAAATAATAAAAGATACGATAATATATGAGAAAATTAATTTTCTTATGGATAGCACTGGTAGTAGTCAGTCTGCAAGCTTTGGCTAATGACAAGGTGTCATTTACCGCGTCAGCTCCTGATGCTGTAGCGGTGGGTGACCAGTTCAGACTGGCATATACAGTGACTACACAGAAGGTGAGGGATTTCCGTGCTCCTTCTATTAAGGGATTTGACGTACTGATGGGACCCAGTCGCTCTCAGCAAAGTAGTATGCAAATAGTTAATGGGGTATCGACCTCAACCAGCAGTATTACTTTCACTTATATACTGATGGCTACTGCTGAGGGTAGTTTCACAATTCCGGGAGCTACAATAACAGCCGATGGTAATCAGATGGTTTCTAATTCTGTGCAAATCAAGGTTCTGCCAGCAGATCAGGCCGGAGCAGCTTCTTCAGGCGGAGGTAGTAGTAGTCAACAGGGCAATACCAGCCGTGCTTCTTCAGGAACTTCTGTTTCCAATCAGGATCTCTTTATTTTGCCTACTATTAGTAAGGCCAATGTGTATGAACAAGAAGCATTCTTGCTGACTTATAAAATTTACACTCTGGTTGACCTTCGTGGTTTTGACAATGTTAAACTTCCTGATTTTAAGGGATTTCATTCACAAGAAGTAGAACTTCCGGGTGATAGAAAATGGAGCTTGGAACATTATAAGGGACGGAATTATCAAACTACCGTTTACCGGCAATTTGTGCTGTTTCCGCAGCAGTCTGGTAATTTGACTATTGATCCGGCACGTTTTGATGCTTCTATTGCTAAAGCTACTCAAGTATCTGATCCATTTGAAGCTTTCTTTAATGGTGGCAGTAACTACATTGAAGTCAAAAAGACATTGATGACACCGAAACTAACTGTAGATGTAAAACCCTTACCAGGCGATAAACCTGCTGATTTTTCCGGTGGAGTGGGAGAGTTTAGCATTTCTTCTTCCATTAATAGTACTAATGTAAAGACAAACGATGCTGTAACTATTAAACTTGTCATTTCCGGTACAGGCAATTTGAAGTTAATAGGTGATCCTGAGGTGAAATTCCCGGATGACTTCGAGGTATATGACCCTAAAGTTGATAATAAATTCAGGCTGACAAGTACAGGGCTTTCGGGTAGTAAGGTTATTGAATATCTGGCTATTCCACGCAATGCCGGAACATTTAAAATACCAGCGGTGAAATTCAGCTATTTTGATATCAAATCCCGTACTTATAAGATATTGACTACCGAAGAGTATGAATTGCATGTAGAGAAAGGTGAAGGAAATGCAGCGCAAACTATTGCTAACTTTACGAATAAAGAGGATTTGAAAGTCTTGAATGAGGATATTCGCTTCATCAAGCAAAATGATGTGACGCTTTCTCAAAAGGGAGACTTTTTCTTTGACTCTATGTTATATTGGTTGCTCTATTTAGTACCTGGCGTTGCATTTATCATTTTCTTTATCATTTACCGTAAGCAGATAGCTGCTAATGCTAATGTTGCGAAAATGCGTACGAAAAAGGCAAATAAGGTTGCTGTTAAACGTATGAAGTTAGCTGGTAAGTTGTTGGCTGAGAATAAAAAAGATGTTTTCTATGACGAAGTCTTGAAGGCTCTTTGGGGATATATAAGCGATAAATTGAATATTCCGGTTTCTCGCCTTTCAAAAGATAATATTGAAGAGGAACTTCGTAAATATGGAGTGGAGGATGCTTTGATTAAAGAATTCTTGGCTGCATTGAATGATTGTGAGTTTGCCCGTTTTGCTCCTGGCGATGATAATCAGGCTATGGATAAAGTCTATTCGGCTTCATTAGCAGTAATAAGTAAAATGGAGAATTCGATTAAACATTAATTAGGAGGTTATATGATGAAAAAAATACTGTTTTTTACTTTTGTTGGCCTGTTGATGGCATTGACCTCTTCTGGACAGACTGCATCGGATACATTACAACAAGCGAATGATTCGGTAACAATAGGTTCACACACAGAATTCTCGGCTGCTGCGCAAGAGAATAGTGTGACAAAAGCAGAAGGGGATAGCGCATATGTGAAGAATGATTATGCCTCTGCTATTCAGATATATGAAGCTCTGCTGAAAGAAGGAGAAGCGGCCGAGGTATACTATAACTTAGGAAATAGCTACTATAAGGCTGGTGATATAGCAAAAGCCATTTTAAATTATGAGCGTGCACTTTTAATACAGCCAGGCAATGCTGATATTCGGGCTAATTTAGAGATTGCTCGTGCAAAAACGATTGATAAAGTGATCCCTGTACCCGAGGTTTTCTTTGTATCTTGGACGAAATCATTGATTAATTGTTTGAGTGTGGATGCTTGGGCAAAGGTAGGCGTCGTTTGTTTCTTTTTGTTGCTTGCATCTCTTTATTTCTTCTTCTTTTCCAAGCAAATCGTGTGGAAGAAAATAGGATTTATTGCAGGGATAGTATTTCTGGTGTTAGTTTTATTAGCGAATGTCTTTGCTTTTCAACAAAAAAATGAGCTATTGAATCGTAACAATGCTATCGTATTAACTCCAAGTGTAACAGTACGTAGTACTCCGAGTGAAAGTGGCACCAGTTTGTTCATATTGCATGAGGGACGGAAGGTTGAAATTAAAGATAACTCCATGCGTGAATGGAAAGAAATCCGCTTAGAGGATGGTAAAGTAGGATGGGTACCTGCGTCATCTGTTGAAGTTATCTGATAGATATAATTCTTTCATAATAAGATAGTTAATAATAGAAAGAAGCCTGTTGAAAGGGAAAATACAAATCTCCTTTTGACAGACTTCTTTATTTTTGTAAAAAAGACACCGAAATAGTTTGTTTTATCTTTTTTTTTCCTTAAGTTTATAGCGTGATAAGTGAAACTCACAGAGTTATTAACCATTAAATTTATAAATATGAGAACAATAACATTTAATGAACTTCGCAGAATTAAAGATTCATTACCTACTGGTAGTATGCATAGAATAGCCGATGAGCTCGGATTGAACGTCGATACAGTTAGAAATTTTTTTGGCGGTCACAATTTTAAAGAGGGTAAGAGTGTTGGGATACATTTAGAGCCTGGTCCGGATGGTGGTTTGGTTATGTTGGATGATACTACCGTCCTTGATAGAGCTCTAAAAATTCTGGATGAAATGAATGCCAGTGCTGAGCCTGTTCGAGCTTAAGAAAAGAAAGTTATAAATAAATCCCAATTGATAGACAAACAATTGGGATTTCTTATTTGTTTATAAAGTAAAAACAGTTGATTATGGAAGACAAGTTAGTAACCTTAGCTATTCTGACTTATGCAAAAGCTCAGATATTGAAGAATGTGCTTGAAAATGAAGGTATTGAAACCTATATTCATAATGTAAATCAAATACAACCTGTAGTGTCTTCAGGTGTGCGCTTACGTATAAAAGAAAGCGATCTACCGCGTGCATTGAAGATAACTGAGAGCTCTGCTTGGCTTTCTGAAGAGGTAGTGGGAGGGAAGTCACCCAAAGTAGAAAAGGAGAGTAATAAGGTCTTAATTCCTGTAGACTTTTCTAATTATTCAATGAAGGCATGTGAGTTTGGTTTTAATTTCGCTCAGAATATGGGAGCGGAAGTTGTGTTGCTTCATGTTTATTTTACACCAATCTATACCACGTCATTACCTTATGGAGACGTTTTTAATTATCAGCTAACAGACGATGAAAATGTAAAAAACATATTACAAAAAGTTCATGCAGACTTAAATACTTTATCTGACAAGGTAAAAGCAAAAGTAGCTTCAGGAGAGTTTCCGAATGTAAAATATAGTTGTGTATTGCGTGAAGGTATTCCAGAAGAGGAAATTCTTCGTTATTCGAAGGAATATCGGCCACGTATTGTGATTATGGGGACTCGTGGTAAAAATCAGAAAGATATAGATTTAATTGGTAGTGTAACTGCTGAGGTAATTGAGCGAAGCCGCGTACCAGTTTTAGCCATTCCGGAGAATACTCCATTTAAACAGCTGGCAGAAGCTAAACGTATTGCATTTATCACCAATTTTGATCAACGGGATTTAATCGCATTTGATTCTTTGATTGTTGCTTTAAAGCCATTTCATTTCTCTGTATCTTTGATTCATCTGTCAGATGTTAAGGACACTTGGAATGAAATTAAATTAGGTGGTATTAAGGAGTATTTTCAAAAACAGTACCCGGACCTGGAAATTCATTATGATGTTGTGATGAATGATGATTTCTTGAACAGCTTAGATAATTACATAAAAACTAATCATATTGATATAATTACGTTGACTACTTATAAACGTAATATATTCTCTCGCTTATTTAATCCAGGTATTGCTCGGAAGATGATTTTTCATTCCGATACACCGCTGTTAGTTATTTATGGACGCCCAAGCTAAAATAAATAGCGCAAGCAATTCAGATTAATAATCAGTATTATGTTTAATATATGATACTAATATTCTTCTTGTATAATTAAAGCCAACTTCTTAGGTCTACCCATATCTTTTGGCGGCCCTGCCCCTGTGTGTACGGAGTGGCGTGTAGCCTTTATTTTATTGCGGGTTAAACGTCCCCAACCCTCAAGTGCGGTGCGGCTTATACGGTATGTGTACTTAATCATATAAAATAAACCCTAAAAGTTTTTTGTCTAACTTTTAGGGTTCACTTCAAAATAAACTATTTTGAGACAGCTTTGGGACAGCTGTTTTTTAAGTTTATACTTTACATCAGCTTTTCAATTTCTTCAAATTCTGGTCCCATATCTAAATTATAATATACTCTGTAAAGACCATTCAACCATAAATCCTTTTGGTCAGGTTTTAATTCTCTTGCTTTTTCATAGCAAGGTTTTGCATTTTCATAGAAAGCTTTCAAAGTAATCTGATCTTCTTTATATTTAGGATCATTAACGTCAGTAGTAGCTTTTTCTGAGAAGTCTTGAGCTTGGAGACAGTAGATCAGTCCTAAATTGGAATAAGCTTCTGCATAAGTAGGATCTACTTCAATTGTCTTTTTGTAGTATTCAATAGCCTTATCATAATCCTTCATATTGTGGTAAAGATATCCTTTTACGTACAGATAGAATGTATTATTGGGGTCTTTAGCTAACATTTCATCAGCGAATTGCATGGCTTCATCGTATTTATTGTTATTGCTATAATAATCAATTAAATGACCGAAGAAGAATGAATGCTGAGGGTATTTTTGCAAACCTTCTTTTAATGAAGCAATCCACTTAACAGTATCGCCTTGTGCTTTTAAAGCTGTAGAGATGAACTCCATAGCATACTGACCTACTTCTTTGTCGTTCTGTGCATAAGGAGCATATTTCAGAACACTGGGATAATCCTCCATCTTTGCTGCTGCCAAGCTTGCATAATAAGCAATCTGAGCTAAGAGTGTATCTGTCTGCAAGAAGTTTTCCTTTTCAAACATCGGATTCTGAGCAATTTCAATATAAGTTCCAAAGAAATCTAATGCTTCTTTGTTCTTCTCTAAGTTATAATATTGAATACCGCCATTGATCAAGTTTGGGCGTTCTGCTACAATAGCAGCAGCATTGGGTTTTCTGTACTTGTTCTTGATTTTTCCCTTTTCATTTGGAACCTGTGCGAGTTCATCGCACTTAAGGTAGTATTTGCACATATTCAATGCGCTATTATATACCTTAAGAGTATCATAAGGTTTTCTCAAATAGGCATTTTCCATCTGTTTTTCATTAATCCTTTTCTGAATAAAACCTGCTACATCCCAAGTATCGGCATTATCCTTTGTTTCAGGATTAGTCAAGGCTTGATTGATGAGCTGCTCGGCCTTATTAAAGTCCGGATTCACTTCATTTGCAATGCTTTTAGCTTCTTTCACAGTCTTTTCTTGAGCGAAAGTGAAGCCTGCAGCGAGCAATAAAATCACTGAAAATAATACTCTTTTCATGATAGTTGTAAAATTAAAATTAATATTATGTCTATTCTTCATCTTCATTATTGACTTTATTATCAGAGTTATAGTCTTCCTCCTCTCCTTCTACCTCATTTATAGTGGGAATCGGGGAATTTTCATCATCAATAGGAATTTCATCTTCCATACTTTCTGATGTAACCTTACATACTGAACCGATCTCATCGTTTCTCTTTTCAAGATTGATCAGACGAACACCTTGGGTAGCACGACCCATAATACGGACATCAGCAACTTTCAGACGAATGGTGATACCAGATTTATTGATAATCATCAAGTCATTATCATCTGTTACAGACTTAATTGTTACCAATTTACCTGTTTTATCGGTGATATTCATCGTCTTAACACCCTTACCGCCACGATTAGTCTTACGGTAGTCTTCGATATCAGAACGTTTGCCATAGCCTTGTTCAGAAACTACCATAATGGTTTCTGCTTCAGGATCTTTGATGCAAATCATTCCAACAACTTCATCTTGCCCGTCTTCGTCAAGCGTCATACCACGCACACCAGTTGCAGTACGTCCCATAACGCGTACAGCACTTTCGTGGAAGCGAATGGCACGTCCATTACGATTGGCAATGATAATTTCGTTGTCACCGTTAGTCATACGTACTTCGATAACGCGGTCGTCCTCACGGATAGTAATGGCGTTTACACCATTCTGGCGAGGGCGGGAATACTGTTCAAGTAATGTCTTCTTGATAACACCATTCTTGGTACAGAATAAGACATAATGGCTGTTGATGAAGTCTGTGTCAGAAAGGTTCTTCACACGCAGATATGCATTTACAGCATCGTCTGAATCAATATTCAGCAAGTTTTGGATGGCACGTCCCTTGGAATTCTTGGTACCTTCAGGGATTTCATATACTTTGAGCCAATAGCACTTACCCTTTTGAGTAAAGAACATCATGGTATTGTGCATGGTTGCCGGATATATGTGTTCAATGAAGTCTGCATCGCGGGTATCTGTACCCTTGGAGCCTACTCCACCACGGTTTTGAGCACGGAACTCACTCAACGGAGTACGTTTAATATAGCCCATATGAGAAATGGTGATAATCATTTCGTCATCTGCATAGAAATCTTCCGGATTGAATTCTTCGGATGAGTAAACAATCTCAGAACGACGTTCATCTCCGTATTTTGCTTTTACTTCAATTAATTCATCAGTAATAACTTTGCGGCAAAGTTCGTCATTCGAAAGAATTTCTTCGTAATAAGCAATCATCTTCATTACTTCTTCATATTCAGCATGAAGCTGATCCTGCATTAGACCAGTCAACTGGCGCAAACGCATTTCTACGATGGCACGAGACTGAATTTCTGTTAATTGGAAGCGTTCTATCAAGCCGGCAATAGCATCATTAGGTGTCTTTGCAGCACGGATGATACGGATTACTTCATCGATATTATCTGATGCAATGATTAAGCCTTCCAATATATGAGCGCGTTCTTTAGCCTTACGCAAGTCATATTGAGTACGACGAATAACCACCTCATGGCGATGTTCTACGAAGTACTTAATCATGTCTTTCAGATTCAGCAAACGAGGACGCCCGTGTACCAATGCTACGTTGTTCACACTAAAAGAAGTCTGTAACAGCGTCATTTTATAGAGTTTATTCAAAACTACGCTGGCGTTGGCATCACGTTTGATATCAATCACAATACGCATACCTTCACGGTCAGACTCATCATTGGCATTGGAGATACCCTCTATCTTCTTATCATTGGCTAAATCAGCAATATTCTTGATCAGTTCCGCCTTATTGACACCATACGGGATTTCCGTGATGACAATTTTGTCATGTGTAGAACTGGTTTCTATTTCTGCTCTTGCACGCATGATAACGCGACCGCGACCGGTAAGATATGCCTCGCGTACGCCACTCATACCATATATATATCCTCCTGTTGGGAAATCGGGAGCTTTCACATAGTTCATCAACTCCTCTATCTCGATATCGTTGTTCTCGATGTATGCGATGCAAGCATCAATAACCTCTGAAAGGTTGTGGGTAGGCATATTGGTTGCCATACCTACAGCAATACCAGATGCACCGTTTACCAAAAGGTTTGGAATACGGGTAGGCATAACGGTAGGCTCCTGCAAAGAATCGTCGAAGTTGCTCTGCATATCAACGGTTTCTTTGTCGAGGTCTTGCATCATATCTTCACCAATCTTGCGCAAGCGACACTCGGTGTAACGCATAGCTGCTGCGCTATCGCCGTCTACCGAACCATAGTTACCCTGGCCATCTACCACCATGTAACGCATTGCCCAAGGCTGTGCCATACGAACTAATGCACCGTAAACGGAAGAGTCACCATGCGGGTGATACTTACCCAATACTTCACCTACAACTCTGGCTGATTTTTTATAAGGTTTATCAGACGTATTTCCCAGTCCCATCATTCCGAAGAGAATTCTACGGTGGACAGGCTTAAAACCATCTCTAACATCCGGAAGGGCACGCGAAACGATGACCGACATGGAGTAGTCAATGTACGATGACTTCATTTCCTCCTCGATGTTAATCTTTATAATTCTGTCTTGTTCAAGCATTTAAAAAGATTATTAATTATACATACTTTGGTTCATGAAAAACCACGCTAAAGTACTGCTTTTTTACGATATACAAAAGTTTTCGCCCATAAACTTTATTTCAGAACCATTCTCTCACCTACTTTGTTCTTATAATATATAAATAAGGTATTAATAAGGAGCTTTTTCCCAAGAATGAAAGCACTTTAGTATGATACTGGTGAACGGATATTAAACTGTGGCACGGGTTTTGTATATAAATAATAAATAAAACGATGAAATACGTACTGGAAATTATAAATGCGTATCTTTGTATTAAGTAACACCTTAGAATAAGGAAGGAGAATATTAAGTATGAATAATCAGTTTTCACAAAGAGTTTCTGACATTATCACTTACAGCAAGGAGGAAGCTAACCGGCTGAAGAATAGATATATCGGTCCGGAGCATCTTCTACTCGGCATGTTGCGAGACGGCGGAGGGAAAGCTATAGAAATATTGCAGAAACTGGATATAGACCTAAACAGGGTTAAGAAACGGCTGGAAGGTTTTTTAAAAGAGATTGAAGATGATAACTTGTTGCCCGATGCAGACATTCCATTGTCTCCGATGGCAGCTAAGATATTGAAAATGTGTATACTCGAGGCTCGTCTGCTGAAGAGTGCCACTGCTGATACTGAACATGTATTACTGGCTATCTTGAAAGACGGTAATAATTTGGCCGCTACGGTATTGGAAGAAAATAATATAGATTATAAGTCAGTGTTCGAACAGCTTTCCATGAAAGCCAGCCCTAACGCAGGTATGGGATTTACGGAGGATGATGACGAGGAAGAAGATGAAATGAATATGTCTTCACGCTCTTCTCAAAGTGGTAGTTCACAGTCTTCTACGCAAACTGCGTCTAAGAAACCATCCAATGATACTCCGGTATTGGATAACTTTGGTATGGATATGACCCGGGCTGCGGAAGAAGGTAGACTGGATCCTGTGGTAGGCCGTGAACGTGAAATCGAGCGGTTGGCTCAGATATTGAGCCGTCGTAAGAAGAATAACCCGGTATTGATAGGTGAACCTGGTGTAGGTAAATCAGCTATTGTAGAGGGATTAGCATTACGTATTGTTCAGAAGAAAGTATCCCGTATTCTGTTTGATAAACGTGTGGTAATGCTTGATATGGCTTCTGTAGTAGCCGGAACTAAGTATCGCGGACAGTTTGAGGAGCGTATTCGTTCTATCATTAATGAGTTACAGAAAAATCCGAATGTAATTCTGTTTATTGACGAGATTCACACGATTGTGGGTGCCGGAGCAGCTGCCGGTTCTATGGATGCTGCCAATATGCTGAAACCTGCATTGGCACGTGGTGAAATACAATGTATAGGTGCCACTACCCTTGATGAATACCGGAAGAATATAGAAAAAGACGGTGCTTTGGAACGCCGTTTCCAGAAAGTGATTGTTGAACCGACCACTGCTGAGGAAACGCTCCAGATATTGAAGAATATTAAAGAGAAGTACGAAGACCATCATAATGTGACTTATACGGATGAAGCGCTGGAAGCATGTGTCAAGTTGACAGACCGCTACATTACTGACCGTAATTTCCCGGATAAGGCTATTGATGCTTTGGACGAAGCCGGTTCGCGCGTCCATCTGACAAACATTACTGTTCCGAAAGAGATTGAAGAACAGGAGAAACTGATTGAAGAAGCCCGCCAACAAAAGGCGGATGCAGTGAAATCGCAAAATTTCGAACTTGCTGCCAGCTTCCGTGATCACGAGAAAGAGTTTTCTGCTCGTCTGGAAGAGATGAAGGCTGAATGGGAAGCTCGCTTAAAAGATGATCGCCAGATAGTTGGTGAGGAGGAAATTGCGAATGTGGTTTCTATGATGTCCGGTGTGCCTGTACAGCGTATGGCGCAGGCTGAAGGTATCAAGTTGGCGGGTATGAAAGAAGAGTTGCAAGCTAAAGTTATAGCTCAGGACCCGGCTATTGAAAAGGTGACGAAAGCAATTCTGCGTAGTCGTGTAGGATTGAAAGATCCTAACCGTCCTATCGGAACATTCTTGTTCCTGGGGCCTACGGGTGTGGGTAAAACTCACTTGGCGAAACAGTTGGCGAAATATATGTTTGGCTCTGCCGATGCGCTGATACGTGTGGATATGAGTGAATATATGGAGAAGTTTACCGTTTCTCGTCTTGTTGGCGCACCTCCGGGATACGTAGGATATGAAGAAGGCGGACAGTTGACAGAGAAAGTGCGCCGTAAACCTTACTCTATCGTATTGTTGGACGAGATTGAGAAAGCTCACCCGGATGTATTCAACATCTTGTTACAACTGATGGATGAAGGTCGTCTGACTGACAGTTATGGCAGAACTGTAGACTTCAAGAATACAGTGGTTATCATGACTTCAAACATTGGTACACGTCAATTGAAAGACTTCGGTCGTGGTGTAGGTTTTGCCGCCCAGAATCGTACGGATGATAAAGAATATTCACGTGGCGTGATACAAAAGGCTTTGAATAAGTCGTTTGCCCCTGAGTTTCTGAACCGTGTCGACGAGATTATTACTTTCGACCAGCTTTCGCTGGATGCTATCGAAAAGATTATCGATATCGAGTTGAAAGGCTTGTATGAGCGCGTAGAATCTCTTGGATATAAGCTTGTTATTGATGATAAAGCCAAGACATTCATGGCATCTAAAGGATACGATGTGCAGTTTGGTGCCCGCCCGTTGAAGCGTGCCATCCAGACTTATTTGGAAGATGGACTTTCGGAATTGATTATTTCTTCCGAATTGCAGACGAGTGATACGATTTCTGTCTCTTTGAACGAAGAAAAAGGAGAACTGGACATCAAGAAAGCATAAAAATGAAGTCTTCTTAGAAGATGATAAACAGTCAAAATGTCAGTCCTTATGGGCTGGCATTTTTTTTGCATTATACTTGCCAAACGATTAAATATATAAACTTAAAAATATAAATCATAAGTAGTATGCAAAAAGGAAATATTGGGGTAACTACCGAAAACATTTTCCCCGTTATCAAAAAGTTCTTGTACAGCGATCATGAAATTTTTCTCCGCGAGTTAGTTTCTAATGCCGTAGATGCTACGCAGAAGTTGAAAACCTTAGCCTCTATTGGCGAGTTTAAAGGTGAGGTTGGCGATTTGACCGTACATGTGTCTTTAGGAAAAGATACAATTACTGTTTCAGACCGTGGTATTGGTTTGACTGCCGAAGAAATCGATAAATATATCAACCAAATTGCCTTTTCAGGTGCCAACGATTTCCTGGAGAAGTATAAGAATGATGCTAATGCAATTATCGGTCACTTCGGTTTAGGCTTTTATTCAGCTTTCATGGTGGCTAAGAAAGTGGAAATAATCACGAAATCCCATAAAGAAGGTGCTCAAGCAGTGAAATGGAGTTGCGATGGTAGTCCGGAGTTCACCATTGAGAACATAGATAAAGCTGACCGTGGTACAGATATAGTACTTTACATTGACGATGAAAGCAAAGAATTCCTGGAAGAAGCCCGCATCTCTTCTCTGTTGAAGAAATATTGTAGTTTTCTTCCCATACCTATTGCTTTTGGTAAAAAGAAAGACTGGAAAGATGGAAAACAGGTTGAAACAGACGAAGATAACATCATCAATGACAGTAATCCGTTGTGGACATTGAAGCCCAGCGAACTGAAGGATGAAGATTATAAGAAGTTCTATCGTGACCTGTATCCGATGTCTGATGAACCTCTGTTCTGGATACATCTGAATGTAGATTATCCGTTCCATCTGACAGGTATCCTCTACTTCCCGAAAGTAAAGAGCAATATCGAACTGAATAAGAATAAGATACAGCTTTATAGCAACCAGGTATACGTTACGGATTCAGTAGAAGGTATCGTACCTGACTTTCTGACACTGTTGCATGGTGTGCTCGATTCTCCGGATATTCCGTTGAATGTATCCCGTTCTTATCTGCAGAGCGACTCTAACGTGAAGAAGATTTCGACATATATCACAAAGAAAGTATCTGATCGTCTGCAATCTATCTTTAAAAATGATCGCAAACAGTTTGAGGAAAAGTGGAATGACCTGAAGATTTTCATCAATTACGGAATGCTTACTCAGGAAGACTTCTATGACAGAGCAAAAGATTTTGCCCTTTTCACCGATACGGATGGTAAATGCTATACATTTGAAGAGTATCAGAAGCTGATCAAAGATAATCAGACTGATAAAGATGGCAATTTGATCTATCTGTATGCTAATCATAAAGATGAGCAATTCAGCTACATCGAGGCTGCTAAGAATAAGGGATACAATGTGTTGCTGATGGATGGTCAACTGGACATTGCTGTAGTAAGCATGTCGGAGCAAAAGTTTGAGAAATCTCGCTTTACCCGTGTAGATAGTGATGTTATCGATAATCTGATTATCAAAGAAGATAAGAAAGGTGAAACTCTGGAAGCAGGCAAACAAGAAGCTCTTTCTGCTGTGTTCAAGAGCCAGTTGCCTAAGCTGGAAAAGGTTGAGTTTAATATCACTGCGCAGGCTTTGGGTGAAAACTCTTCTCCTGTGATGATTACTCAAAGTGAATATATGCGCCGTATGAAAGAAATGGCTAATATTCAGGCAGGTATGAGTTTCTATGGAGAAATGCCTGATATGTTCAACCTTGTGCTGAATTCAGATCATAAACTGGTGAAAGAAGTTCTTGCAGACGAAGAAAAAGAATGCGACTCTGTTGTAGTTCCTATTCAGCAAGAAATGAATGACGTAGACAAACGTCGTAATGAACTGAAAGATAAACAAAAAGGTAAGAAAGACGAAGAAATTTCTACTGCTGAAAAGGACGAAGTGAACGGATTGGATCAGAAGTGGGAAGAACTGAAAACAAAGAAAGACGAAGTATTTGCCGGATATGCTGCTAAAAATAAAGTTGTCCGCCAATTGATTGACCTGGCATTGCTGCAAAATGGCATGCTGAAAGGTGAAGCTTTGAATAACTTTGTGAAGAGAAGCATCGAGTTAATCTAAATACGCCCTTTATTCACAATCTATATGCCGGGAGCATTGCAACTTTTATAAGAGTTGTAATGCTCCTTTTTTCGTATATTTTGTGTGGGAACGCTTGTTTTTTAGCGTTGGATACGTCCAATTTCGAAACAATTGCATATATTTGAGCTTTGATAATAATATATTTTCAGCTCGGAACTTTGAAGTATGAAAAGAATTCTTTTGCTTTTATCGTTTTGTTTCTTGTTGCTGCCCATGTTGCATGCCCAAAAAGTTGGACTTGTATTGAGTGGTGGTGGTGCGAAAGGTATGACGCATATCGGCATCATTCGGGCTTTGGAAGAAAACAATATCCCTATCGATTATATTACCGGTACATCCATGGGAGCCATTATCGGTTCGTTGTATGCCATGGGATACTCTCCCGATGATATGGAGGCTTTGCTGCGTTCAGAAGACTTTAAACGCTGGTATTCGGGAAAAGTAGAACCTAAATATGCCTATTATTTCAAGAAAAGTATTCCCACACCGGAGTTTTTTAATATCCGCTTTGATTTTAAGGACTCCTTGAATGTCAAACCGCAATTGCCGACCAGTATGGTTAACCCCATTCAGATGAATCTGGTGTTTGTGGAGCTGTTTGCCCGTGCTACGGCTGCTTGTGACGGTGATTTTGATAGGCTGTTTGTTCCTTTCCGCTGTATCGCTTCTGATGTATACAATAAACGGCAAATAGTGTTAGGGAAAGGTGATCTGGGAGATGCTGTCCGTGCTTCTATGAGTTTCCCGTTTGTTTTTAAGCCTATTGAGATAGATAGTGTGCTGGCTTATGATGGTGGTATTTACAATAACTTTCCAACGGATGTAATGCGGGATGATTTTCATCCGGATATTATTATTGGTAGTGTGGTGGCCGCTAATCCGTCCAAGCCTAAAGAAAATGACCTTATGAGTCAGATTGAGAACATGGTGATGCAGAAGACGGACTATTCTATTCCGGATTCTGTCGGCATCCTCATGACATTCAAGTATGATGATGTGAACTTACTTGATTTCGACCGTCTTCAGGAACTCCATGATATAGGTTACAATCGCACTCTTAGTCTGATGGATTCTATAAAGGGGCGTATTCATCGTAGGGTGAATGCAGATAATGTGCGTTTACGCCGTCTGGTTTATCGCAGTAATCTGCCGCAACTCTATTTCCAGAAAATTTATATTGATGGAGCTAACCCCCAGCAACAAACTTATATTCAGAAGGAATTTCATGATGAAGAAGATGAACCATTCACCTACGAAGATCTGAAGCGTGGATATTTCCGTTTACTTGCGGATAACATGATATCGGAAATCATTCCGAAGGCGGTATTCAATGAGGAAACCGATATGTACGATTTGCATCTGAAAGTAAAGATGGAGGATAATTTCTCTGTCCGCTTGGGGGGTAGTGTGTCTACGACGAGTTCCAATCAGATATATCTGGGACTGGGCTATCAGAACTTAAATTATTATGCCAAAGAGTTTACGTTTGATGGTCAATTGGGTAAAGTTTATAATAATGCCCAACTGATGGCGCGTATAGATTTGCCTACTCATATTCCTACTTCATATCGGCTTATTGCGTCTATCAGTACTTTTGATTATTACAAGAAAGAGAAACTGTTCTCTAAAAACGATAAACCTTCCTTTAATTCAAAGGATGAACGATTTCTGAAGTTGATTATCGCTTTACCATTCTTAGCGAATAAACGGGCTGAATTTGGCTTTGGTATTGGAAAATTGCAAGATAACTATTTTCAATCCAGTGTGATAAACTTTGAAGAAGACCGTTCGGACAGGAGTTTATACAGGCTTATAGGCGGTTCTATTAGCTTTTATGGAAGTACACTGAATTCTCGTCAATACGCTACAAAAGGGTATAACGAGAAATTAATAGCTCAGATTTTTACGGGAAAAGAGAGATATAAACCTGGAAATCCGACAGAACAGCCTGTTACACAGGAACGGCAATCATGGTTACAGATTTCTTACATGAAAGAAGCATATCATAGTATGGCGCCTAAATTTGTTTTGGGATGGATGGCGGAAGCGCTGTATTCATCGAGAAACTTCTCGGAGAATTTTACGGCGACAATGATGCAGGCTGCAGAGTTTTCGCCGACTCCGCATAGTAAGCTGATGTATAATGAGGCTTTCCGCGCTAATCAGTTTCTGGCTGCCGGTATCAAGCCTATGTTTATTTTCAATGATATGTTTCATCTGAGAGGAGAATTTTATGGATTTATGCCTATTTTCCCTATCGAGAAGAATACGCAAAACAAAGCATTTTATGGAAAAGCTTTCTCAAAGGTAGAATATATGGGAGAAGTTTCTGTTATTTGCCAATTACCTTTTGGAGCGATCTCTGCTTATGTAAATCATTATAGCTCACCGAGAAGGGAGTGGAATGTGGGGTTGAGTATCGGCTGGCAACTGTTTAATTACCGTTTCATCGAATAATTTTCTTCAAAAAAAGTTTGTGGAATACTTGCAGTTTCGGAAAAAGTCCGTATCTTTGCACCCGTTAAACAAAAAGGCCGCGTAGCTCAACTGAATAGAGTAGCTGACTACGGATCAGCCGGTTACAGGTTTGAATCCTGTCGCGATCACGAAAAGAGGTTGTGTCAAAACGTTGGCACAACCTTTTTCTATAATTTATAGTTCTGTTATCTTTTCTTTTGTCTACGCCGCTTTTTTCTCATTCATTTGGTAACAAGTTGCTATATTCCCGTTGTATCGAGTTATA